>Ga0222718_10004040_pt1 | contig 12329 bp, 11 predicted proteins | sample C33_27DmetaG_FD_165045 | JGI IMG/M metagenome (GOLD analysis project Ga0222718, IMG submission 165045) | Estuarine water microbial communities from San Francisco Bay, California, United States - C33_27D | ecosystem: Environmental > Aquatic > Marine > Unclassified | place: USA: California... | reverse complement strand
CCCTCTGTTTTTAATCCAAAAAAATCAATAACTCAATATATTGTTCCAAAAGATTATCCAGGAAAAGGAAACGTAAGTGAATTATCATTCTCAAATTTATATGGATATGAAAACAAAAATATTATTATGGGTTCCGTTCAAACAAAAGGAAATAAAGTAGAAACAATGAATTCGAGAACATTATGTGTATATGAAGACAATACAAATTTTTCTCCTGTAAAATCGTGTGTAAACCAAATTATTAAACGTATTATACAAAACAATCCAAACATATTTCACACACGAACAGACTTATTAGATTGTTATGAAAATAATGAAAATAAAACCACTATAAATTCAAAAGACCAATATAAACAAGCAGGCGTTGATATAGAACTTGGAAATTCAATTGTATCACAAATAGGACCAATTGTAAAAGAAACATATAACGATTTAGTTGTAAACGAAATTGGTAGTTTTGGTGGATGTTTTTCTTTACCAAGTGGTTATAAAGATCCAATTTTAGTATCTTCAATTGATGGAGTAGGTACAAAAAGTATTGTAGTTGAAAGTGTGATGGGTGTAAAAGGATATTATCATTTGGGACAAGATATTGTAAATCATTGCGTAAATGATATTTTAGTACAAGGTGCCAAACCTTTATTTTTTATGGATTATATTGCGGCATCTCAAATGACTTCAGAAAGTGTAATAGAATTTGTAAAAGGTATTTCATATGCTTGTAAGCAAGTGGGGTGTGTATTATTAGGAGGTGAAACAGCTGAAATGCCAAATGTATATCAACAAGATAGATATGATTTAGTAGGTAATATTGTAGGTATTGTAGATAGAGAACATATGATATGCCCTGAACGAACCATATGTGAAGGCGATCTAATTTATGCTCTTCCATCTAGTGGGCCTCATACAAATGGATATTCATTAATTCGTAAAATTATTCAAGATCATAAAGTATCTGGTAATAATAAAATTACGAATGATTTTTTAACAAAATTATGTGTTCCACATAGGTCTTATTTAAAGGAAATTACCCAACTTCAGCAGGCTGAAATACCTATTCATGGATTATGTCATGTAACGGGTGGTGGATTTCATGATAATATTGTTCGTATTTTACCAGATGGATTACACGAACGATTTGATAATTTTGAATTTTCAGCATTATTTAAACAAATTCAAGAATTAGGAAATGTGGATCGTGAAACAATGATGCGCGTATTCAATTGTGGTTGGGGAATGCTTATTATTACTGGAAGTGAATATAAAGAATGGTTGTGCAATACACTACCCAATGCTACAGTAATTGGAAAGATTATTAAACAGTAACCTTATTCAAAAACTTTTTTAAATAATAATTTAAACAATATTTTCTACTAATTAGTATCTCTCATACTCAAAATAATGAGGATTCTTGTTTTAATTTCTGGTAATGGTACAAATTTACAGCGTTTAATTAATAACGTTCATAACAATAATACTGTTCATGGTGAAATTGTCGGTGTAATTTCGAATAATAAAGATGCTTACGGATTAACGCGCGCTAAAAGTGCTAATATTCAAACAAATGTAGTGGCTGATACATTTGTAGAACGTGAAATCACGTATCAGAAAAATCGTGAAAAATATGACCTGGAATTACTGCAAGTTATGGACGCTTATAATGCTGATTTAATTGTATTAGCTGGATGGATGCGTATTTTAGGAAACACGCTTGTACATAAATATGGTGGACGTATGATTAATCTTCATCCTGCTCTTCCAAACTCGTTTGTAGGCGCTAATTGTATTCGTGATGCTTGGGAAGAATATCAAAGGGGGAACATTACTGAAACAGGTGTAATGACGCATTGGGTATCTGATGAACTCGATCGTGGTGACTGTATTCAATCTATTCGTGTTCCTATTCATGGATGTGATACACGCGATGCCCTTAAAAGTCGTCTCAACGTGTATGAACAGGATTTGTTAGAATCAACGGTAAAACAATTAGTTGAATTAAACTATACAAGGGATCTGGTTAAAGATGTTAAACGTCTTCCTGAACGTTATCCATTATTGCATAAAGGTAAAGTTCGTGATATTTATGATATAGGTAATGATTTATTGGCTATTTCGCACTCTGACCGTTTAAGTTCATTTGACCGTCATATCTGTGATGTTCCTGGTAAAGGTCATATTTTAACGGAATCATCTGTATTTTGGTTTGATAAAATTAAGCGTGAACTAGGCATTGATCATCATCTTATTTATGCGAAAGATAATGTTATGGTTGTTAAAAAATGTCGCGTATTACCAATTGAGGTAGTGATACGCGGATATATTACAGGAAGCACACAAACTTCTTTATGGACGCATTATAAGAATGGAACGAGAAATTATTGTGGAATTCAATTTCCGGATGGTTTAGTTAAGAATCAAAAACTAGAAAGAAATGTAATTACGCCAACCACGAAGGGAGAAGTAGATGAACTTATTACTGCAGAGGAAATTGTTGCTCAAGGTTATATGACACAGACACAATGGAACGAAGTAAGCGAAAAAGCAATGCGTATTTTTGAATACAGTCAAAGGTATGCGGCAGAACGTGGTCTCATTCTTGTTGATACAAAATATGAATTTGGTGTAGATAAAGAGGGTAATATTTTAGTCATTGATGAAGTTAATACGTGTGATTCAAGTCGTTATTGGTTCCGTAAAACATATGATGAATGTATGCGTGAAGGTAAAGAACCTCAAAAGTATGATAAGGATGTCATTCGTGATTATATTAAAAAGACTGTAAGTGATCCATACTCTCAAACTGAATTTCATGTTGAACAAGAACAAATTGATAAAACAATTAACGTATATCGTTTCTTTTTTGCGATGATAACGGGGGGCGTTGAACTGTGTGATTTAAGGTATACAACAGTAGAAGATGTTGTTGATCGTTATTATGAGGATGAACACTGGATAAATCATGATACAGTTGTTATTTTATCGGGATCTACAACAGATGATGCACACGTTCAAAAGCTAATTAACTTTGCAAAAGCACAAGGTATCTATACTCTTAGTCATGTTTCATCGGCACATAAAAATACGCTAGAAGTTATGGGAATTCTTGATAAATATAATTCTGGAAAAGGTCGTGTTGTATATATAACTGTTGCCGGTAGAAGTAATGCTCTTAGTGGGGTTGTAGCGTCAAACACTCAATATCCTACGATTGCTTGTCCTCCTTTTAAAGACAAAGATGATATGATGGTTAATATTAACTCAACCCTTCAATGTCCATCTAAAGTGCCTGTTATGGCTATTTTAGAACCGTCAAATGTTGCACTTGCATGTAGAAAGATTTTTGATTTATCTCGTTAATTTTTATTTTCAATATATGTCTTTTTTAGTTTATCAAACTCTTTTAAATCATTTTGAAAACGTTCTTCTCCGTAATATTGTTGTATATAATCATGCCAATTCATAGAACTCATACTCATATTACAAATTCTACAAATAGGAAATAGATTTGCTGATGAATCCTTACCTCCATTTTTTCTACTTTGTATATGCCCTGCTTCAAAATTAAAAGGTGTTAAAATTCTAGTTTGACAACAAGGACAAAATACAATAGGTTCGGGTCGTTTTACAAAATCATACCATACCATCTCACGTATTGATTTTGGAATACTTTGTGAGTTCTTTGGATATGATTTTTTATGTTTATAACGTTGTTGTTGTTGTATAATAAAGGGTCCAGACGACAATATTTTTTGCAAAGGTTCAATCGTATGGACGTAATGTAAAAAAAAATTCATATTTTGTAAAATGTATAGATTATATTTATGTAAAATATATTTATTTTAAAAATCTTCGTCCATTGTTAAATCTAATGTAGTAGGTGTTCCTTGTGCTGTGCCTACATTTGCTTTTGAATAATCCATAACACGTTTTTCAAAGAAATTAGTTTTTCCTTCAAGTGAAATCATTTCCATAAATGCAAATGGATTCTTTGAATTGTATACTTTATTATGTCCTAGTTGAAGAAGAATACGATCAGCACAAAATTCAATGTATTGACACATAAGGTCGGCATTCATACCAATAAGACGACATGGGATACTATCTGTAATAAATTCTTTTTCGATTGTAACGGCATCCTTGATGATTTCTTCTACCGTATGTTGTGATAGTTTGTTTTCAAGAAGAGAATACATTAAGCATGCAAAATCAGTGTGAAGTGCTTCATCGCGACTAATTAATTCATTAGAACTAGTTAATCCAGGCATCAATCCACGCTTTTTTAACCAAAAGATAGAACAGAAACTACCTGAAAAGAAGATACCTTCAACTGCAGCAAAAGCAACAAGACGTGTGGCATAACTGCTTTCTTCATCTTGAATCCAACGAAGTGCCCATTTTGCTTTCTTTCCTACAGATGGAATCGTTTCAATGGCGCCAAATAGTTTTTCTTTTTCTTGATTATTACGAATATAAGTATCAATCAAAAGTGAATACATTTCACTATGAATATTTTCCATTGCAATTTGAAATCCATAAAAGCATTTAACTTCTGGATGAGGAATATCATTCATAAAACGTTGTGCTAAATTTTCAAGCACAATACCATCACTTCCTGCAAAGAACGCTAATACATTTTTAATAAAATGTTGTTCGCCTTCACTTAATTTTTCCCAATCATTCATATCTTTAGAGAGGTCAACTTCCTCTACAGTCCAGAAACTAGCAAGAGCTTTTTTATAAAGTTCAAAAACTTGACCCATATTAGGGTGAATTGGAAAAAGAACGAAGCGGTTTTCAGGTTCGATAAAAAGTGGGTCTGACATTTCTACGGATTTTTCGTTGGACATATTGGAATAAAACTAACAAAGAAAAATATTTTTAAATCCATCAATTTTTAAATTTTATATTAAATCATTTTAACAAAAAACATAACTGCATTTTTTTTTAAAAAGTATAATTGTATATCACTATCTAAAATTTTAAAGAGAGTATAAATTTCTATAATTATTCTATATAAGAATTAATAAAATGGATGCGAATAAAACTATGAATTCAAAAGCAGCTAATAATGTAACTGAACAAGCAGCTAATAATGTAACTGAACAAGCAGCTAATAATGTAACTGAACAAGCAGCTAATAATGTAGCTGAACAAGCAGCTAACACAAACGACTCGGTAAAAGATAAAGTTGTAAATACATTTAAAGACGGAGTTTCAAAAATTACGGGTAGTATGACTTTAATTTCTGGAGGACGTATTGGAATATTTTTATTATTAGTTGTTGCTCTTATTTTGTTTGTGTATTCACTATCTTATACATATCGCGTGAGTAAAGTAATTGAAAATATGAGTGAAGTATATGATGATTTAATGATAATTGATCCTAGATATATTCGCGTAAACAAAATGTTTACAACAAAATTAAAAGACTTACATGTTGCTACTGCATATCGTCCTTATCTAGGAAAGAACCAATTACTTGACTATTGTTCTCTTGAAATTATGGAAAAGGTTATGTCTATTGGTGCAAGATGTCTCTATATTGATGTTTTCAATAGTGACTTAACAATTAATGCAGATCCGATTGTATGTAATGGATTTGAAAAGGGCAACTGGAAATTAAGTCTTAATCGCCTCAATTTTGAGGATGTTATACGTAAAATATCTAATATAGCCTTTCAATCAGGATACGTTCAAAACTATAACGATCCTCTCTTTCTCGCAATTAATTTAAAAACAGGTGGAAACCATCATTGTGTAGATAAAGTTAAAAAAATTATTGTTAAGTATTTAAAATCACGTTTATTGCCTTCTAAATATACAAATCAACAAAAAAATATGGCTAACGTACCTTTAATTGAATTAATGGGTAAAGTTATACTATTCTGTTCTAGTGGTTATCAAAATACGGAACTGGAAGAGTTAGTTAATGCTTCTTGGGATAAAGATACGTTTAATCAAATATCGTTTGATTCTCTAGGTGGTGATCCAGAACTTGCCGATCCACGCACAATTATTTTAGATAAAGAAGAGTTAAAAGAAGAAAACAGTCGTAATTTATGTCTAGTAGTTCCACCCGAAGATTCATTTTTTACATATAGTTATCAAACACTACCCTATTTTAAAACAGGATGCCAATTTATTGCAATGAATTACCAAAACATTGATGATACAACACTAGAATATATGGATAGATTCAGTAATACTAGTTTTTTACATATTCAAGAAGTTGAATAATTTAGGTATATTATTATTAACAATATGATAAACTAAAAACACAACGAATCCAATCGATACATCTGTTGCCAAAAACTTCCACGCTTGTTTATTTTTTACAATCGCAAAATATGCAAATAAAGTATATAATGTTCCATGAATAGGTCTTAATGCGTTCCACCATATTTTATTTCCAAAAATTTCTCCACCTGTTTTACGACTGCCGGTTAAAAATAAGTAGAAAAATCCTAACGCAGGTAATAATGCCATATATCCTAGCAATTGTAGCGTTTTAAGTTGTGCCGTTTTTGCAACATAAACAATAAGTGTACGAACACCAATACAACCAATTAAAAATAATAAAAAACGTTTTTGTATTGTATTTAACATTTTATATAATTTATAGAATAACAATTTATTTATTTTATGGATTGATTGATAGTCTGTAATTTTACTCTTTTTTATCTCATAATACTATAGAACTAGAGTAATTATGAATGATATATTAGATTTTTTAAAACAAACTGGTCAAGAATCAGAAGTTTTCCAATTCTTAAAAGGTAAAGCTAGTGGAACAACAAATGCAATTGGTCAAAGAGCTAAATCCACAATTAAAACGAATATAAGAAGTTTACGAGAACCTCCAATTTATAATTGGAAAGTAGTTATGACGTTTGGAACAATTATTGCAGTTCTTATTTTTAGTTTTTTTATGTATATTACTCCTATTGTTGAGGAACGATTCCCTAATCCATTATTTAAAGAAATATATGGACTTTATTTGTTCTTGTTGGGATTTAATCTAGCAAATGCTGTATATACCGTAACCTATTATTATTATAGATTATCAACAATAGGAATGAAAGGAGCACGTGGTAGAACTGGACAGACAGGAGAAAAAGGTAAAAATTCAACATGTAAAATTGATAAACAATATACGTCCAGTTTTATTATGGATGAAAAACCAATAAAACGTGAAATAAAGACACAACTAAACTTACCACCATCTCTTGTTCAACGTGAAAACAAAAATAAATGGAAATCTATGGATGGTAATCTAGGAATTCGTCGTTTTATTGGTGGAAATGGTCGTAAATGTTTAGAAACAAGTAATGCAAAATTAAAATGTGAATTAACAGGAAGTCTTGGTGTGCAGGATACAGATAAAAATAACAATCTAATAAATACAAATCAACCTTTTAACGGTGTAATTTTAGATGTTGATGAAAAAAAAAATATTATTTATTCTATACAATTTTTTATTGACGGTAATCAACATCCAGGAAGCACACCTAATTACAAATTATTTAATAAGAGATATGGTAATCAAAAAACAAAAGGTACAGTTTATACCGTTTTATGCCCTGATAACGCAGCATTTTATAGAATAGAAGCAGTTGTATCAGAAGATAGAACAGATCCAAAAAATACATTAGAAGAGTATGGAATTTTACGTGGTATTTCTTTTCAATGTAGAGATATTAAAACAGGTGATCTAAAGAAATTACGTAGTTCAACGGGTGAATATAAAAATAGAGTACATTTTGGAAAAAATCCAACTCCAAGTGAAAAAGAATATAAATACATTACATCCGAATGTGGATTTGTTACGAGTAAGGATTCAGAACGTAAATTAAAGATTCCTGGATTCTTTTCTCAATTATCGATACTAGCTTCACCCTCTGCAATAAATGGTTTTCGTATGGATAAATGCTCATATTATCATTATGATCCAAATCCATATTTTTAAATGTTATATTTTATTTTTTGTGTTTAATCTAAAAGAATTAAACCTACATTACATTAATGATAAACATATAGTATGTTTCATCCTGGAAAGAAAGATACTAAATTGTATGATACATTAGGTGTATCTCAATCCGCATCTGATGCTGAAATCAAAAAGGCATATAGAAAACTTGCTATGAAATATCATCCTGATAAACAAAAAACAAAGAGTATTGAAGAACAAACAAAAGCAGAAGAAAGATTTAAAGACATTTCATCTGCGTATGGAATTTTAGGAGACGAAAAGAAGAGACAATCTTATGACCAATTTGGAATGGATGGAATTGGTCCAGGTGGAGAAACCGGACCAACATTTAATATGAGTGGAATGGGGGGAATGCCAGGAATGCCCGATTTGTTTCAAAATTTTTTTGGTAATCAAGGACCACAACAACAAAGAGTAAAAGTAGGTAGTTCTAGAGTCGCTAATATAAACGTTTCATTAGAAGAAATATATAAAGAAACCGGTAAAATAATAGAAATAACACGATACGTTAAATGTAATGATTGTGATGGTGTTGGTGGTAAAGTAAAGAATAATTGTTCGATTTGCGACGGTAAAGGAACAATATTAAAAATTAGTCAAATTGCACCGGGATTTGTTCAGCAGAGTCAACAAATGTGTCATAAATGTTCTGGACAAGGTAGTATTATAAAAGAAGAAGATCAATGTAAAACATGTGTAGGAACAGCTAAAGTTAAATCAACTAAAAAATTAAAAATAAATTTAACTAGAAAAACTCGTTCTGATGAAAAGATTATATTGAATGGATATTCCGACTATAATCCTAATGTTGATAAGCAGGGTGATTTTGTATTTATTATAAAAATTAAACCTCATTCAATATTTAAAATTTCCGGTTGTGATTTATATTGTTCAGAAACAATTTCACTTGAAGAAGCATTATGTGGTTTTACAAGAGAAATTACATTACCAAATAATATATCGAAACGCTACACTATTAATGATGTAATTCATCCTAACGACACATATTCTATTATAGGTGAAGGTTTACAAGATAAAAATAATACTGCTGGTGATATTAAAATTGAATTTAATGTAGTTTTCCCATCACAGATTGATAAAGAAAGAAAAATATACATTGGAAAATTATTAAAAAGATACACACCGAAACGCCCACAACTTAATGCTGAAATAGATATAGTAACGCCGATTAAAATTGAATACGATAATAAAAAACAAGAGTCAACATATGACGAACCTTTATATGCTGAAGATGATCCATTTATGGAAACTCTAAGAAGTGGTCCTCAGTGTGCACAACAATAAGTTATCTTTAAGTTTAGTTTTTGTGAAAAGTAAAAAAATTGATTTAAGATTTATCTATAATGGTATATACACCGTCTGTAAATTGTAGGTATGTCACAGAAAGAAATTAAAGCTGCTCCATTGCCCTACGACAAAGATATTGAAGTTAATAAAATTCAACCTATGTTGTCGCAAAATGCATTTAAAATTATCACGGATGAAATGGCAACCATGCTTCGTACCATTAAAACTCAATATAAAATAAATGATACTAGTTTTCTTGAGAAATATGATAAACAAATTCAGGGTCTCTCATTAAAATTAGGAATGAAAAAACGCAATCGCCGTATTCTAGATAATACAATTCGTTGCATGGGGCGTAAGATCGATGGAAAGCAATGTACGCGTAGTCGTTTAAAGGATTGTGAATTTTGTAAAAGTCATAAAGATAATTTACCTCATGGTCGTGTAGATGATCCGAATTATGAACCTCCTGAAAAGGGAAAGCGTGGTAGAAAAAAGAAATCAGTTGATTATACCGATGGTAATTACATTGCTACTCATCTAGAAATGATTGAAGGAATTCAATATCTAGTGAATGAGGAAGGACTTGTTTTCTCATATAATATTGAATCGCCTGTATTTATTGGTAAAAAAACGGATGAAGGTAAAATTCAAAAAATTGATGGAAACATTCTTACTTCTACGGCAATAACAGTATAAAATGCCGAAACAACAGTTTACCATTCCTGCCGAGTTAGCCGACGATATAACTGCAATAATTGCTTATCAAAATACACAATTAATATATATGATTTGTAAAGAAAAGGGTTGGGACCCAAAAGAACTTATGGAGTATTTTTATAAATAAATAACACTAAGTTAAAGACTTATTATCACAATTATTTATATTTTTTATTATGGAAGCTAAATCAAAGGGTTCAACAATACCATCTAATACATCATTATCAAATCAAAAAATAAAGGGCAATATTTTAATGATTTCATTAAATAAATTTTATGAAATACCTGGACATTTAGAAAAGTTTAATGAGATTGTTAATGGAAATAGTAAAATTTCTTTACGAATCATTGATTGGTTTGTAACAAACTATTCTAAAAAGAATAATATATGTTATGTTGTTTTTACAAAACACAAAACAGTAAAAAAATTAACTGCTTGTAGTGAGGAAAGTGAGGATTCAAAAAAAGTAGCACCAAAACAAAAAAAAATACAATTCAATGTATATGTTCGGTATAAAGCGCAATTAAAATCCTACTCTAAAAAAAGTTTTGATCCATTTTGTAGAAAGGATCGCATTACAGATTGGGGACCCGATGGTAATATTACAACTACAATTGGACAATTAAATTTTTTTAAATGGGCAATTCAAAATAATGTTATTCAATATATAGAAGAAAATTTAGCAGACATTGAAAAAGATATGAATTCAAATATTCGTAAAAAAAAGACGCAGACAAAGAAGAAAGACGGTGCGACACCTCAAAAAAATAAAACTGAAAAAACAAAACGAAAGCAACTCTCACAAAATGCAACAAAACAAGTGAGAAAATTAAATACAGAAACAATTGTAGAATTCGATTAATTATATTTCTTTTTCAATCATTTCGGATTCTTGTATCATTAATATTTCTATTTCTTTTTTATTTTCAGGACTAACATACTCTATTGTTAACGGTTCACCCAATATATTACCTATAATCTTATCTTTTTGAGCGTTCCAATCATTACGTCTTTTTAATTGTTTTGTAATTGCTTCTCTATCTTTCTTTGTAATATGATGATCTTTAATATTTTTAGATGCCATATTATTTACCTTTTTAATTACTTGTAGAGTTGCTTGGTCTAATGGAGAATCATCACTCATATAATCCCATCCGGGTTCTCCTTTTGTAATATATCTTCGCCCAGAACCATCATTTACAAATAGAACATTTTCACAAGTTCCAAGTAATTTACCCGTTTGTTTAATTAATTGCATATTCTTATCACGTAATATCTTATTCATAAGATCACCAATCATAGTAAAATTTTCTGTTTCAATTGCTTGATCTAGCATATGTAAACATTCTTTATCAACTGTGCCTTCATTTATTGAAGCAACTACATCTTTTAAAGATGGATTATTTGTGCAATATGTATTTAAAAATTTAATAGGATTCATAGTAATAATATTGTTTTGAATAATGTTAAAATGTGTCTGACTGATATGTTTATTATGTTCTTTAAGTGAGTCAATGTATCTTTCCTTTTCTGCTAAAATACTACGATAATGTTCTTGTTCTGTTCTTCTTTGTGTTTCAAGGTGCTCAATTCTAGCTTGTAGCAATTTATTTGTATCTGTATTTGTTTCAACAATACTTACTTCCATAACAGGTTTTCTTTTACATGAATTCTTATGCCTTTTAAAGTTATCAGATCTATACGTCGAGTAACAACAATTGCTACATTTAAATTCTTTACGAAACTTACCTTTTTGAGTTATATTGCTAGAAATAGCAAGTGTTGAGAATGTAGGTGTATTTTTATTATTTATATTTTTAATAACATTTTCAGAGTGTACTTTGTTATCTTCTAAAATAACTACTTGATCTGCTTGTTTCGCATCAAAGTGAGGAAAAAATGAGGATGCTGTTTTTTGCAAGTGAGGATAAAGTGAGGATGCGTTTTTTGGAAGTGAGGAAAAGTGAGGAAAGTCATTTTTTGAAAGTGAGGAAATTTGAGGATTTTTACCATTTTTCTCATTTTGTTGACTTTTTGAAAAGTTTGTGATATGTTTCTTTGTAGAATTGTGTTTTGTATAGTTATTTTTCCTATCAGTGGTGTAATTACAACAAGCACAAAAATATGAAGGCATTTTACTATACTTTTAATAAGTAAATATTTTTTTTCTTTAGGTTTCCTTATAATTCAACTTTGCTACTTTTTTGCTACTTTTTTTTTCGTATTTTTTTTCAAAAAAAAAATGCTACTTTTTTGCTAGAAGTTGCTACTTTTACGTTTTTTTTTTTCTACTTTTTAGCAAAAATTTAA
>Ga0222718_10004034_pt1 | contig 12354 bp, 16 predicted proteins | sample C33_27DmetaG_FD_165045 | JGI IMG/M metagenome (GOLD analysis project Ga0222718, IMG submission 165045) | Estuarine water microbial communities from San Francisco Bay, California, United States - C33_27D | ecosystem: Environmental > Aquatic > Marine > Unclassified | place: USA: California... | reverse complement strand
ATAAAATTAGGTACATAGACGCTTCAGGTGCCCAGACAGATGAAGCGAACGCAATGTACACAGCAGCCTTCGTGGGGTGCACGTACCACTGTGGCTGAGTCCCGACATCGTAGATGCCCCCCCCCCATTTAATAACAGGTAAATCATTTCTTACCCTATATTAAATGTCAGTGAATCCACCAGAGGGGACGTTGACCATTGAAAATTCACACTTGGATGTGAAGGGCAACGTCAGCGCAGTGGCCCTAAAGTTGGGGACTCTCCGGTTGACCCCCTCCTACGGTCTAGACGCTGTCGCCAACGTTTCGAACAGCACCACCCACACCCTAGAGCTCAGTAACGCCACCACAGGTCTAGTGACCACCGCAAACGTGGTTGTGGGGAAGGACCTGACAGTCTCTGGGAACGCCACGGTGTCTTCGAATCTCACAGTCACTGGGAACGCCACGGTGGCGGGGAATGTCTCCCTGACTGGCACAGGAAGCATCGTAGTCCCCGTAGGTACAACTGCTCAAAGACCAGCGACCGGTCTGTCTGGGATGGTACGATTAAATACAACAATTGGTTTATTAGAATATTACAATGGAAGTATATGGGCGAGTTTGGTGTATCGAAATTCAAATCACCCCATAGCTACAGGGGGGAATACTTTCGATGTTTCGGGGTACCGTGTTCATGCATTTACACGATCAGATAACTTCACTGTTCATAATATTACCGGAACTTCATTAAATGTCGACATACTTCTAATTGGTGGTGGTGGTGGTGGCGGATTCGATAATGCGGGTGCTGGTGGTGCGGGTGGTTTAATATTTAAACCAAATCATACACTCACTAATGGTGCCACGTATTTTGCGTCGATTGGTAATGGGGGTCAGGGTAGTGTCAGACAAGCTCCTCAGGATAGCAATGACAGCTACACCAACGATAATGCATTTTACCAACTACTTACTAAAAACGGTGAAAATACTCTTTTTGGGGACTTGACGGCTTTGGGGGGTGGTAGGGGGTCGAGTGGTGACGGTACAAACCAATCTACAGAAAATGGTAGCGTGGGTGGTTCAGGTGGTGGTGGACAGGGTGAAAGTGGAACAAAAGCTGGGTTTGCTGGAACTCAAACAACTGATAGTTCTATAAGTACCGATTCACGAACGTATGGTCATGGAAATAGTGGTGGTAATGGTTCTTCATCTGACGGTGGTGGTGGTGGTGGTGGTGGCGCGGGGACTGCGGGTTCTAACGGAACAAATAGTTCTCTCGGTGGTGTTGGCGGTAATGGATTAAAGGAAGTTACTGTAGATGGAACTTTATATAATTTTGCGACTATTTTCGGGACAACGTATGGTGTTGATTCCGACAGCGACGGAAATAGGTGGTTTGCAGGTGGTGGTGGTGGTGCTAACGTGAATGGCAACAACAACAACGTGGCTGGGGGTAAGGGTGGTGGTGGTATAGGTAAAGGTGCAGATGGTGGTTATGACCGGGATGACAGAGGAGCAGATCCAGAATCGCATGGCGACACTAACACAGGAAGTGGTGGTGCGGGAGCCACATACAACGCCGCATGTCATGGTGGTTCTGGTGGTTCGGGTATAATTATACTTCGTTATCAATTGTAAAAAGTCAGCTTAAAAATAAACTCTCACTATAATATAAAATGTCTGGTGGTATTGCCCAACTCGTTGCCGTCGGTGCTCAGGATGTCCACCTCGTTGGCCAACCAGAGGTCAGCTTTTTCCGATCGACCTACAAACGTCACACCAACTTCTCCCAAACTGTCGAGCGTCAGGTCATTCAGGGCAACGTCTCGAACAATGGTATGTCCACCGTCCGCTTCGAGCGGAAGGGAGACCTCCTAAACTATGTCTACTTGGCCCCTACCAACTCCACGGGCACCGAGGCCCAACCCATCGCAACTTGGACGGATGTGATCTCCAAGGTCGAACTCCTCATCGGTGGTCAGGTCGTGGATGAGCAGGACTCGAACTACTCTACCCGCATCGCCCCAACCCTCTCGGCGACCTCTTCCTCCAAGTCGGTGTCTGGTGGTATCTACACTGGTTCCGCCTCGGAGCGTTTCTACCCCCTCCGCTTCGCCTTCTGTGAGAACTGGCAAACGGCGCTCCCCCTCATCTCCCTCCAGTACCACGACGTTGAGCTCCGCATCACCTGGGGTTCCGCGGCGGCCACCTACAGGTGGGATGTCTACGCCAACTACGCGTACCTCGACACCCAAGAGCGGGAGGTGTTCGCGGGTCAGCCCCAGAACATGCTCATCACCCAGGTCCAGAAGGCGATCTCTTCGGGCTCTAAGATGCAGGAGCTCAACTTCAACCATCCCATCAAGTACCTGGCCTCTGCGGATGGTACCACATTGGATATGCTCGCGGACACGAATAAGCTCAAGCTCCAGATCAATGGCACGGACGTCGCGGACTTCAAGTTTGCGAACCCCAACTTTACCGATGTCCCCCTCTACTACCACACATCGAACGCCTCCAGCCCCACCGCCAACACCCTCTTCGTTTACCCATTCTGTCTGGACACTGGTAAGCTCCAGCCCACGGGTACCCTCAACTTCTCCCGTCTCGACTCGGCCCGTATCATCAACGATACGACAACATGCGACTCGGACATTTACGCTGTAAACTACAATGTTCTCCGCATTGAGAATGGTATGGGTGGTCTTTTATATTCTAACTAAATAATAACAATGTATTTGGAAGTAATCTTCCTCCTCGCCATCGTTTTTGTATTGACGTACGATCCCAAGTCCAGGAAACTTGAAAAGTTTGTTGGTCAGCCGACACCCTCCACGGAGAAGTCGTGTCAACCTACGCATTACGAAGCCGTCCAATTTGCTCAGAGTCCCTACGAGTGTCCAACCTCGGGGAAACCTTCAATGGGTGTAATTACTTAAAAGGGAGGTGCTCTTTACAACTATAAATGATTCCAATTAACCGTGAGACGATGTTGATCGTCGGTGTGATTATATGTGCTGCTGGCATTATCTTCCTCTTCAATGAACTAAAGAAGACTAAGGAGGAGGTCAGTGAATTTAAGGGTTTTTCGGAGCAGGTTGTAAAGCACCTCAATGCACCAGCCCCCAAAATTGAAGAAGTGGAGGAAGAGGAGGTAAAATCCGAGGAATAAACTTGTGCCCATATTATAACTTGCGAATGCGCAATGAAAAAGTACAAAGCTATTGCAATACCGGTTAGCTTCGTGGACGATAAGCCAAGGTTCCTCACGGTGAGGGATTGGCGATTCAAGGATTGGATTTTCGTCACGGGTGGATGCAGGCGGAGGGAAATTCTAAACCCCCTCCGCTGTGCCCTTAGGGAGTTGGAGGAGGAAACAAGAGGGGTTGTGTCCCTAAAAAATGGGGAGTACACGGAGTTTAAATTTACAGTCAAGGAAAGTCCCACAGTGGACCTTGAATACAATGTTTTCATATTTTTCGTTAATTATAACAGATCCGAACAACACTCACAGGTCAAGAAGTTTTACGAAGAGAAGCAGAAGACAAGCCTCAAGAAGTTGATGAACCAGCCCATTAAGAAGACTCACGATGAAAATGATTACATGAGTTATGACACACTAGAAGAATTTAACTCACGTAAGCGTTGGAAGCTCATAGTGGATAACGTTTTGAAGAATCCACAGTTCTATGCCTGTATAACTTCTTTGAATAGAAAAACATTTTCTATAAAATAATGAAGTCAAAGGCTTTCATTTTGATGCAAATTGAAGAATTACTGAAAAGTAATAGAGGTCTATGTGAACAGGAGATTAAAGAATGGTTGGAGGAGAATAGTGTTAGAACGGTCTATGAACTCCTCACTATAAAGAAGGAACTTTCCGAAACCCAAGAATATCAAGATGTGTCCTGTATGAGGTGGTTTAGAGAATAGGAACTCTACCTAGGTATGTTTAATAAGTGGTGCATTTCCCAACAATTTACTAACGCATCCAATATATCACATGTACGAATGGACGGTGGTGTCCTCTCGGTACCATTTGATAGATTGAATGAGTTTCATGAAAAGTATGTGGAGGCGGTAAGTTCGGGTGAGAAGTTGTTTCTCGTTGAGCAGAAGAGTCCAACCTATAACTTCTTCGTCGATATAGACTATAAGGATGTAGAACCCTTGACGATGGAAGAAATCAAGAATATATGTAAGGTCATTTGTGACAAGGTTAAGAGACATGGTGGTAAGAACTGTCTCATCTCGGTATCACCCCCTAAACAGTGTGGTTCCCTCATGAAGACTGGGGTTCATCTAAACTGGCCAGGTTTCGTGGTGGACCAGGCGTCTGCGATAGCTCTCCGAGAACACATTTTGGTTGCACTTTCTATAGCCAAGGGTTCCCTAAATTGGAACGAAATCATAGATGCAGCTGTCTATGGTAACGTCCAGAGGGGGACAAAGGGGAGTGGTTTTCGTATGATTTGGTCCCACAAGATGACCAAGGGTGTGGAACAACTCGCATATCTCCCAATATTTGTATATACCCACGGACCACTCAGTACCATCATAAAGATTGATCAGAAACCAGACCTAGAAATCCTAAAGATGTCGGTGGTTCGAACGGACTCTCCTCAAACACATGTGATTGAACCACCTTCTGCTACCATTGGGGAAGGAAAATTCACCCGTGAGCAAACGAAGGATGAGATCCACAACGAGGAATTGAAATACCTGATTGAAAGATTTGTAAATAAAAATTTGGAGGGACAGGGGGGTGCCACGATTACAAAAATATTCAAACACAATCTTTTATATTTAGTTTCAACAAATTCAAAATACTGTGAAAATCTCAAAAGAGAACATGGGTCCAATCATGTATGGTTTATAGTTAGTGGACGATATATTCTCCAGAAATGTTTTTGTAGATGTGAAACTATTTTGGGGAGGAGGGATGGTTTCTGTAAAGACTTTTGTGGTCGTCGTCATGAACTTACACCTAACATAGTTTCCCACCTATACCCAAATATTTCGGAAGTTAAAAAGTGTAAGGAGATCAAAAAGTTTGTCGAACCCCCTAAAATTGAATCTGGGGGTTTGAACACCTCGATAGAGAAATTTATACGGGTCAATAAGGAGGGTCAAAGTAATACAAAAGTTTTGAGAATCACCCAGAGTACCTACGGTTTCAATGTCATAACAAACTCCGGATACTGTGAAACAATCAAGGGTGTCCACGATGATTCTACAACTATGGTTTACCAGATTAAAAAAAGGAAGATGATTTCCCAGTACTGTCCGAAGTGTAAAGAAACGAAGCGTGTTAGAAAACACGAGTTACATTCTAATATAGTATCTAAACTGTTCTCTAAAGGTACTTAAACAGATGTAGCCTAAATACATTAAATGCCCACTGTTACGACACGCTCGGGAAGAAAGATTAAAAAACCGGAAAACTTCGTACCCACCGAACAAAACGTTGAAGATGATTTTGATGATGATGAACACGATTCCGAATTTGATTCGGACATTGATACATCAGACGAAGAAGACTTTAGTTCGGAAGATGATGAGAGTGACATGGACGAAAATGGAAATCTAAAGGATTTTGTGGTAGATAGTGAAAGTGAGGAAGAATAAGCTTAAAAAAATAGAGTGTAGTATTAGAAATGGAAACTGATATAGGAAATCCAATTGATTACAATCCTAACATCGATCCCCTTATGCAGGAAAAAGTTGATGAACCCCCACCTCAAGAGGAACAACCATACTACTTCCAGCAACCCGAAATGAACTACTTACCCCAACAACCTGAAAAGACAGACTTTTTTTCATCTGTAGACAAATCCACTTGGATCGTAGCGTTCGCGGTGTTTTTACTTGGTTTTTTCATGGGTAAGACTATGCAACCCGTCATACTTAGATACAACTAAATCTTACTTCTCAAATCCTTTTCGATTTGAGCAATAAGGTTCTTTTACCCATTTACTTATTTTTATATTTATGCAGAAGGCTCCTCAGGCTCTTCCTCCTCGACTGTATTGAGGGCCGCCGCCGCCTCTCTTTCTTTACGACGCTCTTCCATCTCAGCAGCGACAATTGCATCAGCCTCCTTAACAAGTTCCTCCATCGGGGCATCGGGCTTTTCCTTCTTGAGCTTCTCTAAAACTTCGGAGGGGTGGCTAATTGGTGCCTCGTCTGGTTTGGTGTAGAACTTTGAGTTCTCATCACCTGGGGTGTAACCACTCTTGGTATCCATCATACCCTGCTTACGTTCAGCAAACATCCTCGCAGCGTGGGACTGGTTTTCCCTGTACCCAGACATGATCTCTTCGAGTTTCTCATTGGTGTAGTGTACATCCTCAATGTGAGAGGAATCTGGTGGAATGAGGAGCCACTTGTACATATCTACAACGTAAATATCGAAAGTGCTATCCTCTTTTTGGAGACGTTTAGCATGGTTCGCTGCCTCATCACGGGTCGAGAAGGCACCACGGAGTTTGATACCAAACTTATCAGTTTTTTGTGGACATTCAGGACCAACGATAGAGATGCACGCAAAGACCTGACCAGGTACGGTTGTATAATCCTGTTCGAGAGACATTATATTCTTAAAGTGCATCAAAACTTTAAGCTTACTTAAAAGGGTTAAACATATATGTATATATGCACCAATTTTGGGATACACAGCCAGTGCCTAGGGAGGGGGTGGCACCTGGTGAAATTGAAAGAGGTAGGGAATGTAAGTCTGAACCACCCACACTCCCGGATGGTTTTATGTGGTCACAGAGTACATTGGATGAAACGCACATATTTTTATCAAACTACTACGTCTCAAATGATACTTTCAGACTCACCTACACTAGGGATACTTTGAAGTGGGCTATTCAGGATCATGTCGCCATCCGTAAAAAGGACACCAGTGAACTTGTTGGGTACATATCGAGTGCCCCCCTGGATGTGAGGGTTGAGGGAGAGACCAGGAAGATGGTGCAAATAAACTTTCTATGCATCCACCCCTCCTTGAGGTCTATGCGTCTGGCACCCATCCTAATTGGTGAAATTAGGAGACGTGCAAATGGTCTAGGAATTTGGCAGGCCATGTATACTGGGGTTTCTAGAATACCCACACCCATCGCCAAGGCGAACTATTGGCATAGATTCTTGGACGTCAAGAAACTTATAAAGTTGGGGTTCCATGAAACAAATCGTCCTAGGGAAAACTATTACGAAGTTCGGGGTCCATGTAAGTATTCATGGAGGAAGATGACCTCTAGGGATGTCCCTAGGGTGACCCACATTCTCAGAGAGTACACCAAGAATTTCAAAATTGCCCCAGTCATAACGAAAGACTATGTCAAACGATGGGTCCTACCAACCCACGCCTACGTGAATGATCAAAGTGATACCTTCATCTCTCTATACGACATTCCCTACGAACGCAATGATGGAGAGGGTACGGTGAACCAGGCCTACCGGTTCTACCTAGTTGGTGATGTTTTCAATGACGCCTTCCTCATAGCGAAGAATTTGGGCTACGATGTTCTAAACACACTCAATGTGGGTGTAGATAGTAAGTACCTAGAGGACCTCAAATTCATGCCCGGTTCGGGTCATGTGTACTACTATTTGTTTAATTGGAGCCTAAGTGAATCAATTGAAACAGATAGTATATCCCTCATTTTACCATAATGAGGACTGGTGGTACAGGTGGTGCGAATACGAACAGAACGGGTCTTTCATGGATGACGAGACAAGTACTTCAGTCGTCCTAGATTCTGGGTTCTTACTGTTGATGGCTCGACGTGCTTCTAGTTCCTTAATTTTGTAGTCTGAAAATGTGTTCACAACTAAATCAACCTTTGCGTTGCTCATCACAAAGTCTACACCAGATTTCTTGGTGAGTTCGAAAAGTTCCTCATGATCCTTCAACCCAAACCCATCTTTGGTGTAGCCCACGAAGGATGTTTTCATCTCAGGTGCGTAAGGTGGATCCAGGTAGGTGAAGTCCCCACGCCCCATATTTTCAAAAGCCTCTCTAAAATCACACTGTCTAAATTCAACATCCTTGATGAGTTCACTCACTTCGGTCAGCTCCTCTAGGGTAATTTGGGTAGGTGTGGTTTTATAATGACCGTAAGGTACGTTGAATCCATTTGGTCCCTCCCTGTACACACCCCTAAAGCACATCTTGTTGAGGAATATAAACATCGCTGAACGTTGGGGTGTCTCCACCTTTTCTGTATTGAATCTCTGTCTTACCCAGTAGTAGTAATTCTCCTTGGATTCCTTGGCTTCCTCTAGGGTTTGGGGTTTTCTATTCACTACCAATCCAGAGCAACCTTCATATTCTTCATACAACTTCGTGAGGTGGGTGTGAACTTCTATGGGGGTGGATTGGATATTCTTGTACAATGCGATGAGTGACCCATTTAGATCGTATGCAAATACTTTACCGTGGACGAGACCCCTCGAAAGTACAGATAGCAGAACACTCCCACCACCCACAAAGACTTCATGATAGTTTGTAATATTTGAAGGAAATAAACCTAAGACGTCTTCAATAATTTGAGTTTTACCACCAACCCATTTAATAAACGGTTTCATATTCTAATTTCAAATTAAAGTTTTAAGCCGTTAATTGAATATGGAAGAGATTCGTCGGAACCATAATGACGCCAAGAGGTCCCTGATACAGTCTGTCACTCAGAAGGGGCAGTGTATTCTGGATGTTGGGTGTGGTTTTGGTGGTGATCTTCAAAAATGGCACAAGTGTGGGGTCAATATAAATATGTGTGACCCAGAGCCATCGGCCCTAGTGGAGGCTAGGTCCCGTGCGAAAAATATGCACCTACGGGTAAATTTCTACGAGGGTGACATACACCAGTGCCCGAATAGAAAGTTCGATGTGGTGTGTTTCAACTTTTCTTTACACTACATCTATAAAACCAGGGAATTCTTCTTCAGTTCTCTACGGGAAATCAAGAAGCGTATAAAACCAGGTGGAAAATTGATAGGTATCATCCCAGACTCTGAGAAGATTGTGTTTAGGACACCCTACCGAGATGAGGATGGGAACTACTTCCTAACACGCGGTGGGTATGGAGAATATGGTGAGAAGATGTTTGTACACTTGGTGGATACCCCATACTATGCGGATGGTCCAAAGCCGGAGCCTATATGCTACAAAGATCGCCTTGTGACGAGTTTAGAGGAAATGGGATTTAGACTAGAACTTTGGGAGGGTCTCACAGGAAACCCAATCTCAGAGTTCTATAGTAAATTTATCTTTGTTTATAAGAGATGATAGCGTTTATTGCATTGATACTCATCAACATCTTGATACTCCAGAAGACCCACGAACCCCGTGAGTTTAAGGAGGTCAAAGAGAAGTATCGTATTCTCAGGAAGCACCTCGAAGACACCAACAGTGAAAAGTTCCATATGTTAGTACGTCACGTCCCAATCACAGGATATACACGTATGAAGGATACGGTGGGCTACAATACAAACAAGGGTGGTGAGATTGTGGTGTGCCTCGAGGGAAATTCCAATGAGATTTTCCATGTACTCATCCATGAGTTGGCTCACTGTACGGTCAAGGAATATTCCCACTCCCCAGAATTTTGGAAAAACTATACAGAACTTAGGGACATTTGTGTGGAGTTGGGTATATACGAAAAGATACCAGAGAAGACAAAGTTCTGTGGTCAGCACATTCAGGATAAATAATCTTGGGATACATTAAATGAAAACACCTGTGAGTGTTTTAGTTTCAGTCATAGCATATTGGTTGGCTATATTTGGTGTGATGTTGATACCAACATTCACTAATGTATACTGGTTCAACCTTATCTGGTTAACTATGGTTATACCAAATGTTCTCCGTCTCATCGTGAACACGATTCCCCGCCTCGCGGTTGACCGTATCTTCTTCTTCGCGACGACTATGTTATCTATGATATCCATGTATTTCATTAACCGGATTTGGGATGCGTCTAAGTCGGCTGTGGAATCTACAAAAGATGACAGGAAAAAGAAGCAGATTTTAACCTTCTTGTTGATGTCGACTTTCGCCGGTGGTGCTCTTATAACATATTTTGCGGGTATTGATAATTCCATCTACAGTAATCTGGGATGGGAACGTTAGGGCTTAACTATGTAATCCTTCACAAAGTAAAAAACGACGGCCGCTACCACACCGGTAGAGGCGAGACCAATCATACTTCTACCCCCTTGTTCGTTAAGGAACTTGGGGATAGAGGTCGCCAACTTATCTTGGACTGGTTTGCTGATAGCGAGGGCGGTGCACGCTGCGACGATGGCTGCGGTCATCTGATCATCAGTGAGATTGAGGGGATTCTTGCTTTCCACCTTGGTCTCTGCAGGTGGAGTATAGCTTCCCTGTGGTTGGGGGGCTGTCATTTGGGGCATCATACCCTGCATTCTGGGTTCGTCTGTCATCATTGGGGGTTCCATCATGATGTCGTTGATTGGTGTAGAATCCATCGTCTCTTTATTTCCCTGGATATTATTTTCAGGGTGATTGTTCACAAACGATGTAGTTGGATTGGTGTTCAGGGGTACCATACCATCACCATTGTCTGATAAATTCAATGTGTTAACTTGCGGGGAAGCCATTTAATATATGGTACGGTTTTTGAAGAAAGTAAGAAACGCAATTATTTCCTTTTCGTGATTGTTAGGGCCGTCTTTTTGGTGGCCTTCTTGGCGTCCTCTTCCTTCTGCTCAAGGTGCCGGGGGTTATACATCTTCTTATGGAGTCTCCACAATTCTGGTCCCCCAACCCTGAAGTTCTTCCTGAGTGTTGCCTTATACCAGAATACACAATCCTGTATCCTGTTAGATTTCACGGTATTGTCTAACACGAGGCACTCGTAATTTTCTGTGCACGCGTCCATAACCTTACAGAACATATCAAAGGAGGGGAAGATACCAAAGAAGGACTTGTATAACTTTTCTCTATTTTGAATGATATTTTCCCTGAGTATAAAGACATAATCGACATTGGCGCGAAGTGCTGGTGGGAGATCCATCACGTACTGCATAGTCAACATGAAGAATATCTTCCAATGGCGTCCATTCATAAAACACTGGCGGATACAGGTATCCTTTAGAAATTTGGAATCGTACATACAGTCATCTAGGAGCATGAAAGCTCCGCAGTTTTGTTTACCACCACCCACCAATTTTCTCTGCCTCGCCATGACTCTCTCTATCGCGTCTCTGTCATAATCACCGTATATGAAGAGATCTGGAATGAATTCAGAGTAAAAGTGATTACCTTCCTCTGTCCCCGAAAGGACAATTCCTGCTGGAAGATGTTTTTTATGGTACATGATGTCTTTTACTAAAGTTGATTTACCCGTATTTCGCTTACCTATGAATACACAAACCCTGTCATCTGTGATCGTTTCAGGTTTGAATTTCCTCAACTGAAGGTTCATTCTAATGTAGTGTCTCGTTTTATTTCACAAAATTTTACTCATATAGAATAGGAATGGCTGGTCGATTGAGACTTGCCGCCACTGGAGTCCAGGACCAATGGCTCACAGGTGAACCACAATTTTCATATTTCCTAATAAATTTCAAGAGGCATACTAAATTTTCCATAGATTATGTAGAAAATCAATTTGATGGTGATATTCAATTTGGACATATAGTAGAATGTACACTTCCAGGGGATACCGGGGATCTCATAAAAAATATGACCTTGAAAGTGACACTCGAAGATCCCCAACCCGATGACCCAACTATTAATTCATCGGTGTGGTGCCCGGGGGTTATGTCCCACCTGGTGGAGTATGCCGAACTTCTCATAGGTGGACAGGTTATCGAGAAGATAACTGGTGAATACATTAGTATGCATCAACAACTCCATAACACCGATGACGATGTGAACCAATCGTTGTACTTTTTAAACGGTCATCTTAGACAGTTACCCTATACACAGACATACACATATTTCATGGACATCCCCTTCTATTTCTATAGAAATCCCACCCTCGCGATCCCGATATGTGCCCTGACAAAACAACGGGTGTCGGTCAGAATTAAGATTAGGCGTTTACAGGAGCTTGTTTTTGGTGGTAAAACACAATTTGATTCTGTTTTTAACCAGACACCTGACATTATAGACGCCCTCGGTGATGGTCTACCAGATGTATATGAAAGGGATATTTCTGGTGTGATCAAGCAATTTTCGTTAGACACAGATGTAGTATATTTAAGTGATGATGAAAGAAACTTTCTCATGACCCACCCATTAGACTATGTTATCACTCAGGTACAAATGTCCCAATTTAAGATGAAAATTGGGGAAGTGGAAAAATCTGTAATGTTGAATTTTAAACATCCAGTCAAA
>Ga0222718_10004032_pt1 | contig 12357 bp, 13 predicted proteins | sample C33_27DmetaG_FD_165045 | JGI IMG/M metagenome (GOLD analysis project Ga0222718, IMG submission 165045) | Estuarine water microbial communities from San Francisco Bay, California, United States - C33_27D | ecosystem: Environmental > Aquatic > Marine > Unclassified | place: USA: California... | reverse complement strand
ACTAAAGAGCAGGAAAAAATCGTGGATGCTGTTCAGGATTGTGGGTTTGTAGTAATTAATGCGTATGCAGGCAAGAGCCAGTTGAATCTGTTGAAGAACATTTATGGTAGATATCACGATGACAAGAAAAAGATTGCTGTGATAACCAGCACGTCTGGCACACCAGAGGGCAAGGATGAAGATTTTGATGATATGGATTATAAACAGTACTGCAATGACAAGGAAGAACTGATACGGTACATCAAACAACTTCAGCAAGATCTTTTATATAGGAAAATGTCTGTGTATGATGTGTGTCCTGATGTTGTAGATACGAATATGACCAAAGGTCTATGGACAACATTGCCAAAACTCAGTCCCAAGGAAGTGGCCAAAGCGGTAAGTTATTGCTTGGAATCAACATTTAACATAAACATGATTGTGATACAAAAAAATGCACGTTAGGCTGTGGGATAGGGACCGGGACTATGACACACTTGTGGAATGGTGGAACGAATGGGAGTTCGGAATCGTGCCCAAGGAATGCCTGCCACCGGCGGGAATCATGGTTGAAAATAATGGCGAGGCCGTCTGCGCGGGCGGACTGTACATAGGTGAGGGCACACAGTTTGGATTCATGGAATGGATAGTGACCAACAAGCAGGCAGATCAGCGTTTGGTACACAAAGCATTGAAAGAGTGCATAGACAACATAATGGCATTGGCGAAAGACAGAGGCATAAAGTTGGTGTACACTGCAACCAAGGAGCAGGCTCTACACAAAAGGTACCAGAAATATCACCAAATGATACTAACGGAGTCCAACGTGAAGACTTTCCTGCGTGATTTAGACGGCAAGTATGCCTCAGATTTGACTTGGATTTCTGACGATGATCAGATCAAAAAACATAATAAATAAGCACAAGGAGTACATTTAATGGCAACACCAACGAAACAAGAAGTGGCGGACTACATCAACGCAAACTACGAGTCAGTATGGACAGCGGAGGAAGAAGCAAAGATCGATCAAATGCTTAATCCAGAACTCGCTGAGATACTGATCAAATTAGTGGGAGATGTGAGTTTTCTTACAGAAGTAAGGGATAACGCTTCCAACAATGATTAATGGCATATAAACTAAACAACACATTTGGAACACTACTGGTCACCCTAGCAGACGGCACCATTGACGTTGCCACCACTGACCTCACACTGATAGGAAAAGGCTACGCAGGTTTTGGTGAGAAACTGAACGAGAACCTTATCAAACTCCTAGAGAATTTCAACAACACCACAGCACCCCCTAACAAACAGCAAGGACAGTTGTGGTATGACAAGACAAACAACCAAATAAAAGTTTACACTGGTTCAAAGTGGAAACCGGTAGGTTCGCCAACCAATTCTGCCACCCAACCAACAAACGCAGTGCAGGGTGACATGTGGTTTGACACAACGAATACTCAACTTTATGTGTACACAGGATCTGCGTGGACACTGATCGGACCAACCACTGTGGCAGGATCGGGCGTGACACAGGTTGTGTCAGAGGTTTCACCTGATGACACAGGAGTCAATCAATCGTATTTGAAACTGGTAGTCAATGATTCAGTGGTCGGTGTGGTTTCTGACAGAGCATTTACACCAAACGCCACTGACACCACATCAGCGGCACTGATCACGGCGGGATTCGCAACAGTAACCCAAGGCATACAACTTTCATCAGCGGTGGCATCTGCCAAGTTCAGAGGCACTGCGACAGATTCAGACGCCCTAGGTGGAGTGTCCGCGGCCAACTTTCTGAGGTCAGACGTGGAGGACACCACATCGGAGAGGCTGTCAATACAAAGTGACAATGGTTTAAGGATAGGTGGTAGTAATGATGTGACAATGTCACTTTCAAGTGACAATTTCACCATAGCGCAAACCACACAGGACAAAGATATAATTTTCACAGTCAACGACGGAGGCACGACCAAGGAGGCACTGCGCATAAGTGGAGCTGATGGTAGAATAGAGAACCTCAAGGTGGGCAACCTGTTTGTGGAAGGCACGCAGACCATAGTCAACACCACCACTCTATCTGTGGAAGACAACATAATAGAACTCAATAGAAATCTATCTAACATAGCGTCAATGCCAAACTACTCAGGCATCAAAGTCAAAAGGGAGAGCACGTCGGTGGCCACCGAGCAGGATACCTTCTGGGTATGGGACGAGACATTCGCGGACGACGGCACCACCATATACGGTAACGCCGGAGGTGCATGGACGGCCTTCAAGTCGGGAGGCGGTGATGACGAGCTTTCTGCCGCCACCCTGGTTGACGTCAGAGCAAACATAGTGCATGCCACATCTACAGCGGCACAGTACGCGGACCTGGCAGAGAGATACGAGTCCGACTGTGAACTGCATGTGGGAGATGTGGTAATGCTAGGTGGACACGCTGAAATAACCAAATGCCGCGACGAGTTATCAGATGATGTGTTTGGTGTCGTATCAGAATCGCCAGCGTTCCTGATGAACGCACAGGCGGGCAACAATGACTCACACCCCATGATAGCACTGAAAGGCCGTGTTTTGGTAAAATTGAAGGGCACAGGACAGGCGGGCGATCGTGTTGTGAGCGCTGGAAACGGTGAGGCGCGTGTGGCCAATCTGGACGAATGTACCGCTTTTAACACCCTAGGTAGGCTGATTAAGCATAAATATAACGAAGAAACAGCACTGACAGAGTGCGTGATAGGAGTGAAATAATTTTATGGCATACCAAGCAGGTGATACAATTTTAGATGATCAATACAACACGTTTGTGAACAGTTCAAGTTCACCATTCGGATACAACCATTTCGCGGGCACAGGATCTGGAGAGTATGGTCTTGGACAGACCGAGATAGCCACAGTAACAGGCGGTGCTACAACTATAACGGCATCTCAATGGAACACACTATTCACTGCGATGGACAACATAGCCAATCATACCAACGATACATTAACATCTAGATCACTGGTCTCAGCTGGAGACACCATTGCCATAAAGGCGGCTGTAGAGGCTGACCTTGCAACATTAGCGGCTTCCGTAGCGGCAGGATCACCAAATGCCACAGCACTGGACACTTCAGCGGCACTACAGACAGTGACCACAGCCGCAGAGGGCTGGGACACGTCGGCCACGCAGGAAGTTTCAGTGACATTCGCGAGTGCGGACACCATGAGGCACTTCTTCAACGCGGGCGGTAAGGTCAGGGTAACAGTGGGCACCTCACAGGTAGTAACAGATGCCAAGGATACGGCATTCGCGGACCTGGGCACGGCGCTGGGCAACATTGACATCGCGGCTCAAAGCACAGCGAGATCGGGTTCAGGTGAGACCTTGACCGAGAACGGTCTGGCAAACGGTTTCCATGATCTAGGAACAGGATACACCACGCTGATAACACTGACATCAGACAACACAAACTACACGTCAAACACGGTATCGATCGCGGCCAAGTTGGACGCCGCGGTGGGCACAGCCACAGTCATGACCATCAAGATGACGGCCACTGACCCAGCGGATGACACACAGTACACGGTACCCAACACTGAGAGTCCGGCAGTTGCGGCGGCGGTCAACGACACTCCCAAGATGGTGACCACGTTGTTCACAATCTCTCCAAACACAGATGAGGGACTGGCAACGGCACCGGCCATATTGACCTCGGCCACAGAATCTAACACTGTAGTATAATAATTTTACCAGGTTGAAATCCAACCATAATTATTGTATAATTGTGGTATGGACATTGGTGAATTAAAACAACAATCAGATCTATCTTACGACATAGCGGTTGCAAAACGCAACGCACTGGAGAAGGCACAGGCACGACAGGTATTGGCCTACAACGGTAATCTATTCCGGGCCGATCCTCAGACCATTTGCCTGGTAAGAACGCTTAAAGAGACTAATAGCAGTTTCTTCATACTGGACACCAATGACAATCCTGTAGAGATAAACAATGCTGATGATTTTTTGAACAAACTGATTGCACGTAATCAGGAAACCTTGAACACATATCACCAGACGTATGAAACTTTCGCACGCAAAAGGTGATTGATGACCCAAGGAGTATTATTATTTTGCTTCGATACAGAACACACTAGGTATCACAAGATTCTTGAACGATGCGTGGGTCTGATAAAAAAGAATCTGAAGTCACAGATCACAGTGGTAACAAACTTTGAAACATACAAGAAATTAAAACCTTTAGGGTTTGTGAACTACAAATTCATAGAACCAGAACTTGGCAACAAGTTGAACGGAAAAACATGGAACAATGTCGACAGGCACATGGCCTATGAGTTGTCTCCCTATGACACTACACTGGTCATGGACATAGACTACTTCTGTTTCTCGGATAATCTTGCGCAGTTATTCAACACTGACTATGATTTCTTAGTTGCCAACCAAGCATACGACCTGTCAGGTAGGAATTCGTTCGATCTGAGGAAGTGGAGCATGATACCTATGGTGTGGGCAACCGTGCTGGTGTTCAAGAAGAACCAAAAGGTGAGGAAGATATTTAACACAGTGAAATACATCAAGAAAAATTATAGTTACTTCAACGAAATGTACAGGGTGTATGCAAGAAACCTACGCAATGACTACCTGTTCGCCATGGCCCTGCAACAGATCAACGGATTCATAGGATACCCCAAGATGCCATTTGCACTTGCCACACTGCCACCTGACTGTGAAGTGGTCAAGGTAACGGACAAGGGCCTGGCTTGGAAGCACAAAGACCAGATATCATACGTGGAGGGACAGGATGTGCACGTGCTCAACAAGGATGTTGCCAATGTCTAGGGGATTCCTATGGTTCGCACAGAACAACGGCAAGACCGATTATGTTGAGCTGTCAATAACTTTGGCCAAGAGCATCAAGCGTTGGAACAGAGACAACAAGGTGTGTGTGGTGACAGATGAATCAAGTAGATTTTCCAACGAACACGTGGATTTTGTGAAAGTGTTGAAGGAGGACGACAGTGCATTACACGATGTCAAGTGGGCCAACGAGTACAAAGCGTTCCGTCTAACGCCCTTCACCCACACAATAAAATTAGAAGCGGACATGCTGTGGACGATCAACACGGATTGGTGGTGGTATCATCTGTGGCAACACGATCTAGTGTTCAGCGTTGACTGTTTTGACTACAGAGGCAAGGTTGTCAAGAAGACACCGTACAGGAAACTGTTTACTAGGAATCACCTGCCCAACATCTACAACGGTCTGATGTACTTCCGTAGGAGCACCAAAGCACAAAAGTTCTATCAGATAGCAGAACACATAGTGAAAAATTGGGAAAAGGTCAGGACCCAGATGTTGATTGCGTGTCACGACGAATATCCCAGCACGGATGTGGTATTTGCGCTCGCTTACAGGATAATGGATCCTACAGCAGAAGATCTGATAGACTACGATTGGTTCAAGTTCATACACCACAAGCCCGGTGTCAACAATACCCAGATGGCAAAGGACCAGAACGACTACCTTTACCCAAACAGATCCGGAGACGCAGTGTACATAGGTGAAACACGTGTCAGCAGGATATGGCACTACCACGATAAGGATTTACATGCCAGGATTATTTGAAGCGTTGGGTAATATTCCAGATAGAACGGAAAAGAAATTCTTCGTCACTGTTGCGGGTGAGAAGCACCAAGTGAATTTGGAGAAAAAGCGGTGGGCACAACAGCATGGTGAGGATAACTTGATGATCAAAAATGGTGAGATAGTAGTGAAACCAAAATCAAAACCAAAGACACACTACAGCGTACTTAGACACGCAGAAAAGGGATATCTGTTCCAGGATGATGACATACACTGGCCCACAGAGATAGTGGAGGGTGGCAAGACATGGCTGACAGAACAAGAGTAAGCGATCTAGACTTCGTGTATATCTCGTTCAAGGAGCCCAACAAGGAGGAAAACTGGGCGGATCTCAAGAACAAGGTGCCATGGGCCAAGCGTGTTGATGGAGTTGTGGGGTTTGACTCGGCACACAAGGCCGCGGCGGAGATGGCCGAGACAGACTTCTTCATTAGCGTGGACGGGGACAATGTCATAGATGAGAGATTCTTATTAGAGATGCTTGATTGGGATAAAACTGACAAGAAGGCAGTACATCGTTGGAGGGCAAGGAACAATGTCAACGGCCTGGTATATGGCAATGGTGGACTGGTGGGCTGGCCAAAGGATACCTGCCTCGCCATGAAGACACACGAGAACGCGGAGAATGACGAAAACAAACTTGATTTCTGTTGGGGAGTGCCACACGAAAACTTACACAACTGTTACAGCGACACAGTAATCAATGCCGACAAATATCAAGCATTCACTGCCGGTTACCGTGAAGGGGTAAAAATGAGTATGAACAAAGGTCAACCCATTGATGCCGTTAATTTTATGAAAAACATATGGCCGCAAAATCTCAAGGTGTTAATGACCTGGATGAACGTGGGGGCTGATGTAGAGAACGGAAATTTCGCCATGTTTGGGGCCAGGATGGGTTGCTACCAGACAATCCTGGAAACCCAAGCGAAAAACATCAACATCAGTGACCTGGATGGAATGCGTGAGGTACTGCTGAATTACCTCGACGAAGATAACATAGGTGCGGATCTCAAGGCATATGGCGAGAGTTTGAAACAGCGATTGGACATTCCCATAGCCAACTACAGCAAAGAAGACAGCAGGTTCTTCAAGTTTGTGATGCCACAACACATCAACAGGGGAGTGCAAGATCGTGAGTACAAGTGATTACAAGCATGACGCCATCAAAGCACAACAGAAGTTGGCGGAGATATCACCCACCATGTGCCTGGCCAAGTGGAACCAGGTTTCACTGCACCTGCCCACGGGGCTGACCAACAGTTGCTACCACCCACCACTGCACGAGATAGATGCATCGCAGTTGGCAGGAAATCCATCGGCACTACACAACACGCGTGAGAAGAAGGAACAGCGCAGGCAGATGCTGGCTGGCGAGAGGCCCACGGGCTGTAGTTACTGTTGGAAACTGGAGGACGCCGGAGAGATGTCGGACAGGCACTATCGTTCTGGAGAACCATGGGCCATGCAGGACTTCGAAGAAATTTTAAAGAATCCATTGTCTGAGACATGGACACCCAGGTACGTGGAGGTCAACTTCAACCACGCTTGTAATTTCAAGTGCAGTTACTGTTCGCCACAGTTCTCCACCACCTGGGGCAAGGAGACAGAACGTTATGGGGAGTACCCGACCACACCTCCCCACAACGCACCCGAGCACTTTCAAGGACGCAGGAGTCCCATACCCAACAGGGAACCCAACCCATACGTTGACGCTTTCTGGCGGTGGTGGCCTGAACTGTACAAGAACCTCAAACACTTCCGCATGACCGGTGGGGAGCCCATGATGGATCACAACACCTATCGGGTGCTACAGTACATAATGGACCATCCCAAGCAGGACCTACACCTCAACGTCACATCAAACATGTGTCCCGCCGACAAGAAGCTCAAGACCAAGTACTTCAACATGGCCTCAAACATCTGCATGGAGGAGAAAGTGGAACACATGATGCAGTTCGTTTCAGTGGATGCGTTTGGCAAGCGTGCCGAGTACATACGTCATGGATTGGATTTCGACTACATGATGGACAACGTGGAGGAGTTCCTTGATCGCATTCCTGTGCGCAATTCTATAACTTTCATATGCACATACAACAATCTCAGTATAACCAGCATGGACAAACTGCTGGAGAAGATTCTGGAACTGCGTAAGAAATATAGCAAGACATACCAGCGTGTGTGGTTCGACGTGCCACTGCTGAGGCAACCCGCATGGCAACAGATCACACTACTGCCTGAGAGTTACCAGAGCATACATGAAGCGAACATAGAATATATGGAAGCCAACTCCGGCGAGTCAAACGGGCTACACATATTCAAGGATTTCGAGATCCAAAAGATGCGACGCAATCTCGCCTATTGGCGCGACAACGCTGACGCGAGCGCACAGCACAAACGAAACTTTTACGCGTTCTTCAATGAGCATGATCGCCGGCGTCTTACAAGGTTCCTTAACACGTTCCCTGAGATGGAAGAGTTCTGGGAGGAGTGTAAGAATGCATAACAAGACCATAGCACATGGATGCAGTTTCACTAGGTACGGTTGGCCATGTTGGCCCGCATATGTTCCCTGGTTCAATGGTGGAATAACGATGATGAACAAGGGTAGGTCAGGAAGCGGAAATGAGACAATTTCTCGTGCGGCGATCAACAGCGCCATGAAGCACACCCAGATAGATCACATGTATATCATGTGGTCGGGCACTGATAGGTATGAAGTGATCACAAAAGACAAAGGAGCAGATGAGGTAAAAGGCAGGATAACCTACTATGTTTGGGACGAGGACCTACAGTGGAGCACTTGGTATGGAGGTCATCCGGAGAAAGAAAAGGATGAGTACTACAGGAGACATTTCTGGGACGAGGAACACCAGTACTACAGGACACTGGAACACATTCTAAGGACACAGATGTTCTTGGATAAGAAAGAGATACCATACACTATGATGTTGTTCAAACAGGATGTACTGCGTGACAGTTTCTACAGCGAGAGCGAACGTGCATTATACAATCAGATAGACTGGAATAAATTTCTATTCTACAAGGACAAGGGTGGTTTATGGGAATTCGCGGAGGATCACTACAAGGAGTACTACATACCCGGTGAGTCACATCCACCTCCCATAGCACACTACCACTGGGTCAAGGACATAATGTTCAAGAGTGACACTCTTTGTCCGGAAGCGGAATACAATAAATTAAAAGATTACTTTAAGGGTAAAGATGGACGACCTCGAATATAAGAAAAAAATACTAGACACCAAGTCGGCAAGTTTCTGTGCGGCCAAGTGGTACAACGCCACGATATGGTTGGGATCGGGAATGACCACCAGTTGCCACCACCCACTGCCACACAAGATTGACCTAGAAGAGATCAAGACGAATCCCAGTGCTATTCACAATACCCGACAGAAGAAGGAACAGCGCAGGCAGATGCAGTCAGGGGAGAGACCCGCGGGCTGTGAATACTGCTGGAAGATAGAGGACATTGGCAGGGACTCCATCAGCGACAGGGTTTATAAATCCAAGATATATCCTGACGAGGAGTTACAGAAAGCATACGAAACAGATCACACTGAGAATGTGAATCTCAAAACTCTGGAAATAGCGTTTGACAGGACGTGCCAATTCGCCTGTACATACTGCAATCCCCAATTCAGTTCAACTTGGGCCAACAACATCAAACAACAGGGACCATACACAGGATTGACATCAGACGGACGTAACCACTTCACCCATGCGCACGATTCAGCGGAACCCTACAAGAAGGATGAAAGCAATCCCTATGTTGAAGCATTCTACCGATGGTGGGAGACTGACCTACACCAGAGCCTGGACGAACTCAGGATCACTGGAGGAGAGCCTATGATGTCACCCAACCTGTGGAGACTGCTGGACTGGATAGAGACACAGGGAGATAAGATGAATCCCAACATGCGTATTGCGATAAACTCCAACCTCGGCGCCAAGCAGAGCATAATCGACAGGTTCAAGACAAAGTTGAAAGGCTTCAAAAACTTCCACTTGTACACCAGTTGTGAAGCCACTTTTGAACAGGCCGAGTATATCAGAGACGGTTTACATTACGGTGAATGGCATAGCCAGGTACTACACATGATGGTGGATAAGATACCTTCGGAGATACACAACATGGCCACCATAAATGCACTGTGCCTCGAGTCACTGTCTGAGTTCCTAGAGAAAATGATTTGGTTCAAAAACGCCAGCAAAGTGTATGGCCCTACTATGAACTTCACGTTGAACATCTTGAGATTCCCTAGTTTTCAATCGCCCCTTGTGTTACCGGACGATCTACGGAATAAATTCAAAGGTGACCTTGAAAAGTTCTTAACTAGTAATAGCAAATGGTTAGAGGGCATGGAGATCAATCAAACACAGCGACTGATAGATTACCTTGACGTGGTTAAGACACCGCATGCGGGCGCGGCCACTCAGGAGAAATTACAGCAGGACTTCAAAGCGTTCTATAGCCAATACGATAAACGAACAGGGAAGGACTTCGAAAAGACCTTTCCAATAATAGGAGAATGGTACCGTGGCATATGAGTACGGGGCGAAAGAGCCCGAGAAACTAAAGATAAAAGATATGACTCCTAGAGAAAAGGAGTTGTTGATAGAGAGCGACACATTTTGTATGCTACCATGGATGCATTTACATGCCTATCCGGATGGTCGGGCCTATCCTTGCTGTTTCGCTTTTGATCCGTATCCTGTGGGAGATCTTAACAAGCAAAGCCTAAAGGAAGTCTTCAATGGCGACAAGATGAAGGAAATGAGAGTAAGGATGTTGAACAACCAAAAATCACGTGAATGTATGAAATGTTACGATCAGGAGAAATCAGGTTTCTTCTCACTACGTCTTAGTTCTAATAAGCATTTCGGTCACAACATTCCCTTAGTACATAACACACTGCCAGACGGTGAAGCGGACTTCGTAATGAAGTACTGGGACATACGTTTCTCAAACCTATGTAACATGGCCTGCAGGAGTTGTGGTACATGGTTTAGCAGTAACTGGTATGAAGATCATAAAAAATTAACTGGTAGTCCACCACCCCACGCAAAAGTAATGAAAGTGGGAAGAAGCACTAACGACATGTGGGAACAAATGTTGGAATCATTTGAACACACAGAACAGTTCTATTTTGCAGGAGGTGAACCTATCATAATGGAAGAGCATTATAGGATATTGAAAGAATTAGACAGACGTAAAATGTATCATGTTAGATTAATTTACAACACAAACTTTAGTAGATCAAAGTTTAAAGACATTGATGTTTTTGAATTATGGAACAAGTTTGACTCAGTCTCGATCGGCGCCAGTCTTGATGCGGAAGGACCAAGGGCAGAACTTATGCGTAAAGGAACTGTGTGGCATGAAACAGTTGCAAATAGGAAACGCATGATGGAAGTTTGTCCACATGTGGATTTCTATATATCGTCGACCGTAGGATTGGTCAACAGTCTACACGTGACTGATTTTCATCGAAGTTGGGTAGAGCAAGGGCTGATCAAACCCGCAGATTTCAATTTCAATCTTTTACAACATCCAGTATGGCAGAGAATGGACCTATTACCACCAGAATACAAACAACAGGTAAAAGAAAAATACGAGTCACACATAGAATGGCTGAGAGATAAGGATCCATTGACAAGAGCAACCAAGGGGTACGAATCAGCAATCAAATGGATGCTAGAAAAGGACAATCAAAAACACCTAGGGTTACATATTGAACAAACAAAGAAATATGACCAGATGAGGAATGAGAACACATTAGACGTGTTCCCAGAATGGAGAGGACTGTTTGACAAGTATGACAAGGATTAAACCCGACGAGGGTAACAAAACCTTCTGCATGGCACCATGGACGCACACCTATCTGTCCCCACAGATGGAAAGACGTCTGTGTTGTAGTTCACGTGAAACGCCAGAGAATTTCAAACAGTACATAGACTCGGTGGACCAAACAGGGAAAACCGATAAACTTCATCTCACGACATTGGAACAGCACTGGAACTCAGAATACATGAAGGCAGTGCGTGTGAAATTAATGGCCGGAGAAGAGATACCACAATGTGCCGTCTGTAATCACAAGTTGCTCAATGAACAGGTGTATAGGCAACATTTCAATTGGTTATACAAAGACAAAATAACAGAAGCGTTTGACAGTACCGATGAAACAGGTGCTACCACGATGAAGGTTGAGAGTTTTGACTATCGATTCTCTAACCTCTGCAATTTCAGTTGTAGGATGTGCGGAGACATGCTGAGTAGCACATGGGAGACAGAGAACAAGAAACACGGTAAGGGTGATTACGAACGCTACAGAATATGGGGTAGGAAAGACATCAAGGCACAGTTAGAAAAGTTCCATGACCAACATATAGTGAAGGAATTCACGGAGGCGGTAGAACAAAAACGCATCACCGAACTGTATTGGTGTGGGGGAGAGCCCCTGATGTGGAAGATACACTGGGAGGCCATGAAGAGGATAGTGGAACTGGGATATCAGGAGCAGGTGTTGGCCAGGTATAATTCTAACATGAGCAGGATAAACTTTTACAATCTCAATCTTTTCGACGACATTCTCAAGAACTTTCCAAACTGGCAGATATGTGCTTCCATCGACGGCACAGGTGAGGTGGGTGAGTACATAAGGACAGGCCTGAAATATGATGAATGGTTGGCAAACATAAAATACGGACT
>Ga0222718_10004031_pt1 | contig 12357 bp, 13 predicted proteins | sample C33_27DmetaG_FD_165045 | JGI IMG/M metagenome (GOLD analysis project Ga0222718, IMG submission 165045) | Estuarine water microbial communities from San Francisco Bay, California, United States - C33_27D | ecosystem: Environmental > Aquatic > Marine > Unclassified | place: USA: California... | reverse complement strand
CTTGGATCACCCGATCGTGAGGCCCGGCCACGATCCCAAGATCGTCGCGCTCGACTGCCCATGCCACTGCAGCGATGTCGAGTGGAGCGAGGCCGAGGCCGTAGTAGGAGTCGATGGCTCGCACTGTGGCAATGAGAATTGCGCTCGAGCCACCAAGGCCGGCTTGGCTCGGCACGTCCGAGCGAAGGGTCATCGCGCAGCCTGCTCGTCCGGCAGCTACTCGCTCAAAGACGAGCCGTTGCAGCTCGGCGGCGTCGGAGAGAAAAGCGGGTGGCGCGTAGAACGTCGTCGGGATGATGTCGACGACTGTCTCAAACGTGTCGATGGTGGCAGCGAGCACGGTGCCGCCGAAGAGATCGCTGGGGTTGCCGAGTAGGGCGATGCACGGTCGCGCTCGACCGGTTGCGGCGTCGTTCACGACCAAGCGATCCCGACGCGGCGACGTTGGGCCGTTGATTGCAGCGTCGGCTCGATCGTCAGCTCCGTCATGGGCAAAACCTATCAATCCACGGGAGGGCAATGAGCCAACGACGGCAGGGCGCAGACGTCACACGAGTCGCCAACTTGGTGACGGAGAGGCCAGTTTGATCCCGAGAGTGTCAAACGTTGGGGTCCCGGAATCAGGCTTTCGCAGCGCTACGGTGCCTCCCGTGGGAGAACAGGTCACGGTGTACGAAGCGGCCGGGGGCACGCCGTTTTTCGCAGGGCTGGTTGAACGGTTTTACGCCCGCGTCGCAGAAGATGAACTCCTGCGTCCTATGTATCCGAACGATCTCTCGGGTGCGAAGGAACGCCTCACCCTCTTCCTCGTGCAGTACTGGGGCGGCCCCACTGCCTACAGCGACCAGCGCGGGCACCCTCGCCTGCGGATGCGGCACAATCCGTTCGTCGTCGACACCGCCGCCCGTGATGCGTGGCTGCGCGCGATGCTCGACGCACTCGAGGAAGTCCCACCACCCGAGCCGGTCCGATCGGCGATGATCGAGTACTTCGTGCGTTCCGCCGACTTCATGCGCAACACTCCTGATCCCGAACCGACGGGTCAACCATCGCTGTAATTTGTCTCGACTGCGCGCTGGTAGCGGCATTATCGTTGTCTTTTCAAGGTAGGCGAAGGGCTGCATTCGGTGGAAATGCTTGACTCCGGCCGCGAAATCGGCTCGCGTGTCATTTATCCACTCCGCGAACGCCGTGGAATAGCCAAGGAGACAAAGAATGAACAAGGGTGAACTTGTTGCAGCAATGGCCGAAGCGGCTGGTGTGTCCCAGAAGGACGCAGGCGCCTGCCTCGACTCGATGTTCGAGATCATCGCCGGTCAGGTTTCGGCCGGCAACGAGGTTTTAATTACTGGTTGGATGAAGGTCGAGAAGGCCAACACCAACGCTCGGGAGGGTCGCAACCCGCAGACCGGCGAGCCGGTTCACATCCCGGCAGGCACCCGCACCAAGGTGAGCGTCGGCTCGAAGCTCAAGGCTGCAGGCAAGTCCTGAGCCTTTCTCCGAACGGAGTTCGCACAACGGAGGGCGGTTTCTGCCGCCCTCCGTTGCGGCTTTTTCAGCTCCCCTTTGACCCGTGACTCTGCCTCAACCCAAAGACATCCTCCCGCATCGTGCTCCGTTCCTGTTTGTCGACCAATTGCTTGACCTGGTTCCGGGCGAACGGGTTGTCGGCACGTGGACCCTTACCGGCGACGAGGCGTTTTTCGCAGGGCACTTCCCCGGACGACCCACAGTGCCCGGTGTGCTGATGTGCGAGGCGATCGCGCAGGTCGGTGCCATCGCGGTGCTCTCTGATGAGCGCTACCGAGGCAAGCTGCCGCTCTTTGGTGGCCTTGACGGAGCTCGGTTCCGTCGTCAGGTCGGTCCGGGCGACACCCTGATTCTTGAAGCGGAGATGACACGCTTGTCGGCTCGCGCTGGCAAGGGAGCCGGCCGGGCGCTGCTCGACGGCAACGAGGCCGTCAGCTGCGACTTGATGTTTGTGATCGTCGACGCTGATGGAGCGAGCTGACCAGCGCTACGCGCCAGGGCCGATCACGATCGTGCCGTTGTGACCCCCGAAGCCGAAGCTGTTCGACAGTGATGGGGAGGGCTCCCAGTCAGCGGCTCGACCCTTGACGAAGTTGAGCGCCGGGAGTTCGGGATCGACGTTCTCGAGCCCTGCCGTGGGCGGTACTTGGCGGTTCTGCATGGCGAGGATTACCGCGACGGCTTCGAGCGCACCCGCTGCGCCGAGCGCATGGCCGGTGACACCTTTCGTCGATGTGACGAGCGGACGACTGGCGGTACCGAACACCTTGGCAATCGCAGCGGCTTCGGCCGCGTCGTTCTTGTCGGTGCTGGTGCCGTGCGCATTGATGTGGCCCACCTGATCGGGTGTGATGCCGGCGTCTTCCATTGCGAGCTGCATGCAGTTGACTGCACCTGAGCCGTCGGGCGCCGGGGCCGTGATGTGGTGTGCGTCGGCGGTTGAGGCCGAGCCCATGAGTTCTGCATAGATCGTGGCACCTCGTTCGACCGCCATTTGCCACTCCTCAAGCACAAGGATTCCGCAGCCCTCGGAGATGGCGAACCCATCACGATCGATGTCGAAGGGACGAGAGATGCCGCTGTTGGACAGGGCGGTCATGTTGCTGAATCCGGCAATGGCAGTGGGTGTCAACGGGGCTTCAGTTCCGCCGGTGATCACGACATCGGCGCGGCCGTCGGCGACCATGCGGGCAGCGTTGCCAATGGCGTGGGTACCGGCGGCGCAAGCGGTGACCGTGTTCTCGCAGGGTCCTTGCCAGCCGTACTTCATCGAGATGGCGGCGGCGGGCGCGTTGGCCATCATCATCGGCACGAGGAACGGCGACACGCGCCGCTCGCCCTTGCTGAGGCGGACCTCGATCTGCTCTTCGAGCGTGCCGATGCCGCCCACTCCCGTGCCGATCAGTGTGGCGCGCCGAGCTGGATCGGCGGTCAGGTCGCCGGCCATCTCGAGCGCCTGCGCTGCCGCAGCAAGGGCGTACTGTGTACACGGATCGCTGCGTCGAGCATCCTTGGGGTTGTCGAAGTAGGGCGATGGATCCCAGTCCTCGATCTGGCGCCAGCCGACCGGGGCTTCACCGAGCAGGCCATCCCAGAACGCGTCTACACCGATACCCGCGCGGGCAACCACGCCGATACCAGTGACCGCGACCCGTCGGCCCTGCATTAGAGCTTCGAGGTGACGAGATCGAAAGCAGCCTGGATCGTGTTGACGCCCTCGAGTTCCTCTTCCTCGACATTGACGTCGAACTCTTCCTCGAGCGCCATCACGAGTTCGACCAGATCGAGGCTGTCGGCGTCGAGGGACTCGAACGTGGCGTCGGGAACGACCTGAGCTTCGTCGACGCTCAAGACGTCGACGGCACACTTCTTGAATCGCTCGAAGTTGTCACTCACTGCATTCCTCCATTGGTTTGGAAGACCACGCTGCGGACGCGTGATCGAAAAAGACCTGTATCGGCGTCCCGAAGGCTACTGATCAACCCATCGAGAGGCCACCATCAATCGGCAAAACGGTGCCGGTGATGTAGCCCGCTGATTCGGAGGCGAGGAATTCGACTGCGGCAGCGATCTCGTCGGGTCGACCGAGACGACCGACGGGAACAGCGTTTTCGAACGCAGCGCGCTGTTCGTCGGTGAGTTCCATCAACATGTCGGTCACGATCGGCCCGGGACACACGACGTTGGCGGTGATGCCCCGCGAGGAGAATTCCTTCGCGAAGGTCCGAGCCATGCCGATCATGCCGGCTTTCGATGCTGAGTAGTTGGCCTGGCCGGGTTGCCCACCCAGGCCTGAGATCGATGAGATGAAGATCATCCGCCCCCAGCGCCCGCGCATCATGCCCTTCGAGACCCGCTTGGCGACGCGGAAGCTGCCGGTGAGGTTGGCATCGAGGACCGACGTGAACTCATCATCACTCATCCGAAGGATGAGCCCGTCCTTGGTGATTCCGGCGTTGGAGACGAGTACCTCTACATCTCCGAGTTTCTCCTCGACCTCGCTTACCGCTTGGTCGACGGATGCAGGATCGGTGACGTCAGCCTTCACAACAAGGAGGTTGGCGGCATCGTCGGCATGTCCCGATCGCGAAGTGATCGCAACCGGGTGTCCTGATGCGGCGAACCGCTTGGCGATTGCGTGTCCGATCCCTCGATTACCGCCAGTGACGAGAACCACGCGACCAGTCACCAGCGCACCACCACAGTGCCCCAGGCCATGCCGGCGCCGAAGCCCGTCATGACGACTATCGTTCCTGGTTGAAGCGCTCCGGCGTCTTGGGCGGCGGCCATGGCGAGTGGAATGCTCGCGGCCGAGGTGTTGCCGGTGTGTTCGAGCACGTTGTGGGTCTTCTCCATTGGAATATCGAGGCGGCTACAGACGGCTTCGATAATACGGATGTTTGCTTGGTGAGGAAGGACCACATCGATGTCAGCGGAAGTTAGGCCCGCCTGGTCGAGCGCATTCTTGACCGACTGGGTGACGGCACGAACGGCTCTTTTGAAGACCTCGCGACCCTCCATGACGATCGTGTCTTCGTGGTCGCAGTAGAGGATCTCGCGGAGGTCGCCTGCGACACCGAAATCCTGTCCGAGGAGGTCACCTTGCTCGTGTCGTTCGAGTACGGCGGCCCCGGCTCCGTCACCGAAGAGAATCGCAGTGCCTCGATCTGTCCAGTCAACGATCTTCGACATCGCGTCGCTACCGATGACGAGCACCCGGTCCGGCCCTCCCGGCGAGAGCATCATCCCGAAGGCTGCTGCGTAGCCGTACGCGAAACCAGCACAGGCTGCATTGATGTCCATACTCCCGCACGTGATGCCGAGCCCGTGTGCGATCTGGGTACTGGTCGCCGGGAAGATCTGGTCTGGCGTGCAGGTGGCGAGCAGCACGAACTCGATATCGGTCGGCGTGATGCCGGCGTTCTCGATCGCCTTCGTGGCTGCTTCGAGGCCCATCTCGCTGGTGATTCCGCCGACGCGGCGCGCACCGATGCCGGAGCGCTCACGGATCCACTCGTCGGATGTGTCCATGTGCTGTTCGAGGTCGAGGTTGGTGACGACCTTTTCGGGAAGCGATATGCCGATACCTGCGATGCGGATCGTCATGTACGTGTCCTCAGCCAGGCGACGGGTTGCCGGGAGGTTACTCGTTCGCCGTCGTAGGCTAACACGCCCATGATCTGGCCTTCGAACGAGCTGACGACATCCTGACCGTTGACAGTGCCGAGGACTTGACCGACGCAAATCAGTTCTCCCTCAACGCATCCGTTGCCGAGGGAGAAGATGCCGGCGGCCGGCGAGACGACCATGCGTTCGGTTGCGAAGAGATGTTCACCTTCGAGAACGGCGCTGACGGCTGTGCCGGCTATGGGATCCGTCTCCTTGGCGCCCGACAGGGTCTCGAGAAGACCATCGATGTCAGCCGGCGTCTGAACACTGCAGCGACCCGCGGTCTTCACCGCTCGCTTGACGAGACCGGTGAGGACGGTGCCGGGCCCGAGTTCCACGAATGTCGTGAAGCCGTCAGTCTCGAGTGCCCGCAGGGTCTGACGCCAACGGACTGGTGATGTGAGCTGAGCGCCGAGCAAGTCGGGGAAGTCGCTGGCGTTGATGTGCGCCATCGCGTCGACATTGCAGTACACCGCTTGGTCAGCGTCGCGAAATTCGACCTGATCAATCGCCTTGCGAAGGCGAGTACGAGCGGGTGCCATGAGCGGCGAGTGAAACGCACCACCGACCGGAATTCGCATGGCTCGTTTGGCGCCAAGCTCCTTCGCAGTTGCGCACGCCCGGTCGAGATCGTCGGGCGAGCCGGCGATGACGACCTGGCCCGGCGCGTTGTAGTTGGCGATCCACGCGTCGCCAGCAGTTCTTTGACAAGCGACGTCGACCTGATCGTCATCGAGACCAAGGATCGCCGCCATCGTGCCGTCCTGCTCATCGGCTGCGGCCTGCATAGCATCACCCCGCTCGTTGACGAGTTTGACCGCGTCGGCGAAGTCAAGGACACCGGCGGCTGCCAGCGCCGAGTACTCGCCAAGTGAGTGACCGGCGTGCCCTGCTGCCTCTGCGCCGGTGCGGCTGACCGCATCGAGCACGACCATGCTCGTCACGAAGGTGGCGAGTTGGGCGTTCCGGGTCTTCGTGAGTTCGTCTTGGTCGGTGTCGAGCAAAAGAGTTGCGATGTCGCGGCTCGTGGCATCGGACGCCTCTTCGACGAGTTCCCAGGACGGATGTTCGACCCATGCGGCTCCCATGCCTGGCTCCTGTGAACCCTGCCCCGGGTAGGTGAAAACGATCATGAAAACAGTGCCTTCCAGCAGGGGAGCGGACGCACGCAATTCCGCCCGATATCTCAGACCTCCAAGCGTGGCCGAACGTTTCATTACCGGCGAGTAGATCCAAGTGGAATCTGTCACGTCCTTGGGCCGGTACGCTGCAACTCTCGCCCTTGGCGAACGATCACCTGGCCCGGGTGGTGGAATTGGCAGACACGGCGGACTCAAAATCCGCTGCTCCTAGAGCGTGCGGGTTCAAGTCCCGCCCCGGGTACCGACCGAGACGACCTGCTCCACCTCGGAGACGCTGACACCGGTTGCGCTTCCGAGCGATGCCGATATGACCGCGGCGGAGACAGCACCCGCTCACCGTGTCGATGCCAGGTACGGTCCAGCGTTGTGAGTGATCAGATTGAGGTCGATTCTGTTGGCCGGGCGCTGCGACGGGCGCAGGTGCTGCTGTTGGTGGCACTCCCGGTCGTGGTGCTGTTCGGGGCGTTCTTGTGGCAGGTAGACGCCCGCGAGGTGGTGACGTTACTTCCGGTCATTTGGGCCGTCGTCGCCGGGCCGGCTCTTGCAGCGATCGTCCACACCCAGCGTCGATTGGCACGTTTGGCTCCGACCGCATTCGATCCTGCCGTTCTTGCCCGCTCGGGGAGCTATGCAGCGGGAGCATTGATGGGCTTCTTCGCCCTTGGCTATCTCGGTCTTCTGCTCGGCGGTCCTCTCATCGTGGCGGCGGGAGCGACGTTTGCGCTCGCCTGGGTGCGGGCGGAAGGAACCGATGCGATTCTCGTCCGCTCAATCGGAGCGACCCTCCCGTTCCTGCTCTTCATCGCCAGTCTCACTATCGTCGAGCGGACGATTGTGGGTGTGGTGCTCTTGGCCATGTCGGCGTCTGCACTGCTTCGACTGGCGATGATGCGGCATCGGTCATCAACTGACGCGGAGAACACAGCGGGAAGGTGATCGTCGACGGTGATCTGGCAACACGACGCCTCAGTTTCGCAGCGATTGGTGTCGGGTGGCGCTGGTAGCATCCGCCGCATGCCCTCCCGAGTGATCTCAGAATCCCGGACGATGCCGTTCTCCCCGGAAGAAGTCTGGTCGGTGATCGCAAGTCCGGCCGGTCATGTCGAGATGGACGGCTCGGGGACGGTGAAGGGGGTTGCGTCCGGCCCGGTCGAACTCGTGCAAGGTTCTACCTTTCGGATGAAGATGCAGCTCGGAGTGCCCTACCAGTTGCGTTCGACCGTCGTGGAGTACGAAAAGCATCGCTTGATCGCCTGGGCACACTTTGGGAAGCACCGCTGGCGATATGAACTCGAACCGGTCGACGGTGGTACCTGCGTGACCGAGTCGTTCGACTGGTCGACGGCAATCTCTCCGAGGATCATCGAACGGCTGGGATACCCCACTCGACACCAAGCCAATCTGGCGGCAACGCTCGAGCGACTCGAGGCGGTCGTCGCCAGCCGATCGAACTGATGGTCAATCGAGCCCCGGTGCAGCGGTACGCCGTGCGGCCGCGAAGCGTTCGATCTGCTCGACGTCGATACCAGCGCAGCTGAGTTTCCAGGTCCAGGCCGTTGCGATCACGGGCGCCGGTAAGTCATCGCCAGGAGCGATGACCGTCCGTTTTCCGGCGAGCACCATCAGTTCTGAGGCGTCGACCGATGGGTCGTATTGCACCATCACACCGCCGGCTTCGAGCAGTCGCACTTGGAGAGCGAGTGGTAGTGGCTCGGTCGAGATGCCACTCGGAGTCGGCCCCGCCACGTGTGCGCCTGATGTTGGCGGGTGGGTCAGGTAGTCGAACTGGCCATCGGGTAAAACGTGCTGCCCCGAGGTTGGGTCCTCCGGTTCTCGCAGCTCGGTACAGCCCGCATCGAGGTCGGAACCGCAGCCGGCGAGCAGGAGGACTGCGGCGAGAATCCATCGCAGGGAGCGCATCGTCGCGAGCCTATGCTCGGCGTCATGTCTCGGGCCCAGATCGAGCGCCGACTTCGGAGTGTGAGCGAAAGGCTCAGGTCGGCGCGTGACGATCTCGGCGTCACCGAGGAACAGTTGGCCCAACTCGCCGACGAGGCTGACGACGCAAGACTCCGCTCCCTGGTGTCGGAAACACCCATCGCCGAGAAGGAACATCGAAAAGCGAGCCGCCATGCCGATCGACTGCGCAAGCATCGCGATCGGCTTCAGGCCGAGGTCGCAGCGCTCGACGCAGAACAAGATGAGCTACTCGATCGGCTCACGGGCCCGTGAGTGATGCACTGCGGCTTGTCGTTGCAGAAGACGAAGCGATCATCAGGCTTGATCTCATCGAAGCGCTGCAAGACTCCGGCTACATCGTCGTCGCCGCTTGCGGCCGGGGCGACGACGCCCTCCGCCTCGTTGCCGAGCACGAACCCGATCTCGCCTTGCTCGACGTCAAGATGCCGGGAATGAGCGGCATCGAGGCGGCCCGGGTGATCACTGCCGAGTCGTCGACCGCAGTCGTAATACTCACGGCGTTCAGCCAACGCGAGCTGATCGACGAGGCGAGTGATGCTGGTGCCATGGCGTACCTGATCAAGCCGTATCGCCGCGATGATTTGATCGCGACGGTCGAACTGGCGGTGACCCGCAGACGCGAAGCCGAAGCTCTCGCAGGGCAGATGGCTGCTCTCGAGGAACGGTTCGAAGAGCGCAAGACGATCGAACGGGCAAAAGGCGTTCTGATGGATCGTAACGACTTGTCGGAAAGCGATGCGTTCCGCTTTCTGCAACGAGGTGCGATGTCAGGGCGTCGCAGGATGATCGACATCGCGCGCGAGATTTTGGAGCAGTAGGGTCGGCAGCAATGCCGACTGTGATGCTGATCGACGGGAACTCGCTGACCTATCGCGCGTTCTTCGCACTCCCGACCGATATGGCGACGGCCTCTGGACAGGTGACCAACGCCGTGTTCGGTTTCACGTCGATGTTGATCAATCTGATGAAGGATCACGAACCGGACCACATCGCGGTTGCGTTCGACCGACCGGAGCCGACATTTCGACACGAAATGACGCCGACCTACAAGGCCCAGCGGGAGTCGGCCCCCGACATTCTCCGCCAGCAGATGGGACTCGTTCGCGAAGTACTTGATGCGATGGCCATCCCCCAGCTCGAGGTCGTTGGTTTCGAAGCCGATGACATCATTGCAACCCTGGCGACACAGGGACGTGACCGCGGCGATGACATCATCATCGTCACCGGTGATCGAGACAGTTATCAGCTTGTTGAAGACCCGCACGTCAAGGTTCTCTACAACAAGCGGGGTGTGAGCGACTATGCCCTCTACGACGAGGCCGGCATCCTTGATCGTACCGGGGTGAAGCCGTCTGACTATGTCCAGTACGCGGCGTTACGCGGTGACAACTCCGACAACCTCCCCGGTGTGCCGGGGGTCGGAGAGAAGACAGCGGCGAAGCTGATCAACGAGCGCGGCGGGATCGACGGGATCTATGCAGCGCTCGACGAACTCACACCGAAGCTCCGCGAGAACCTCGCAGCCAGCGAAGTGAACGTCCGCAACAACGTCGAAATGATGGAACTCGTTCGCGACGTGACGATGGACTTCTCACTCGATGATCTCGTCCAGGGGTCTCCCGACGTCGACATCATCAAGAAGCTGTTCGACTTCCTCGAGTTCCGCACGCTGTGGGATCGGCTGGCTCCGGTGTTCGGTGAAGTTGGCTCAGCCCCTGACGAGGTGTTGGTTGCCAACGTCACAGTCTATGGGACCCCGGACGATGCGGCCGCTTCGCTCGCCATTGTGAGCTCGGGCTCCGACGTCCTCGCGCTCGGTGTGTCCGAGGCGGGAATAGATGCCGGGTTTGCGTTCGTGGTCGATGGCGACAATGGCGAGGTCGGCTTCGTCAAGGGCAGCTTTTTCAGCGACGTTGGTCTGCTCGATGCCTTGCGTTCGCTCTTCGGCCCCGATGGGCGACCCGTCGCCATGCATGGCGCCAAGGCCAGCATGCGCCGCCTGTACGACCACGGTGTCGACGTTCGAGATCTCGCCGTCGACACCCGGCTCGCTGCCTACCTGTTGGACCCGGCCGACAGCGTCTACGACCTCGGCTCGCTGCTGTCCAGACACTACGGCATGGAACTGCGCGAGTCGGGTCCACCAGAAGGGCAGCTCAACCTGGATTCCGGTGCGTTCGCCGACGAGTCTGAGGATGCGGCGACTGCCGCGCTTGCGGTCCATCACCTCGTGACGCCGCTGCGCGAGGCGATGGCGAGCCAAGGACTGCTGGCGTTGCACGACGATCTCGAGGTCCCACTCGTGAGGGTGCTCGCCAAGATGGAGCACCGAGGCATCGGTGTCGATCCAGCCGTGTTGCGGACGATCCGTGATGAACTGGTCGCTGAGACCGACGCGCGGCGCGAGGCGGTGATCGAGCGCGCCGGCCACGACTTCAATGTGAACTCGACGAAACAGTTGCGTGAGGTCCTTTTTGACGAGTTGGGGCTCACACCGCAAAAAAAGACCAAAACCGGCTTCTCGACCGATGCGCAGTCCCTCGAAAAGATGCGCAACGAGCATCCGATCGTGGAGGATCTCTTGCAGTACCGCGAGGTCGAGAAGCTCCGGTCGACCTACGGCGAGGGCCTGCTCGCCGAGGTGGGGGAGGGGGACCGTATCCGGGCCACCTTCCAGCAGACCGTCGCCCGAACCGGTCGGCTGTCTTCTGATCAGCCGAACCTGCACAACATTCCCGTTCGCTCCGAGCGCGGCCGCGTGTTCCGCACTGCTTTCGTCGCCCCGGTCGGCCACAAGCTCCTCATTGCCGATTACGACCAGATCGAGCTGCGCTGCATCGCTCACCTCGCAGATGATCCAGGCCTCATCGAGGAGTTCGAGGCCGGTAACGACATCCACACGGCGACGGCAGCACGGGTGTTCGGTATCGCAGCCGAGGATGTACACGTCGAGGAGCGCTCGAAAGCGAAGATGGTCTCATACGGCCTTGCCTATGGCATGGAGGCCTATGGCCTGGCTCAGCGGCTCAACATCTCGGTTGCAGAAGCTGCAGAGATCCTCGAGAACTATTTCAAGGCCTTCCCGGCGGTGAAGCAGTACATGGACGACACCGTTGAGCTCGCTCGCGAACGGGGATACACCGAGACGCTCTTCGGCCGGCGTCGCCAGATCCCCGAACTGTCATCCGGTAACCGCCAGATCCGACAGGCCGGCGAACGCCAGGCGATGAATGCTGGCATCCAAGGCCTTGCGGCCGACATTTTCAAGGTTGCACTCGTCAACCTCGACCGGGCGTTCGAGCAGGAGGGGCTCGAAAGTACGATCGTGCTCCAGGTCCACGACGAGATCATCGTCGAGGCCCCCGAGTCGGAGATCGACCGTGCAGGCGAGCTGATGACGTCGATCATGCGCGAAGCCTTCGAGCTGCGAGTGCCACTCGAGATCGATCTCCAGATTGTCGACACCTGGGCTGACGCTAAGGGTTGAGCGACCAGCCCGTCGCGCCTGCCTCGATTGTGTCGGTGATGGTCGTTCGTGATGACGGGCGCCCGCCGGTGCAACCATCGGCGAGGTTGAACAGAGCCGAACGAAGATGGTTGGGAGTCCGCTGAAGATGACAGAATCCAACTGATGACGAACCCGTTCAACGAAGCGAAATCAGATCACCAAGCCGAGTTGGCTGCGTTGCGTCAGCGTGCCGAGCTCGCCGAGCTGGAGGCGATGCGTCAACGTGCCGAGTTAGCCGAGCACAAGCTGGTGCTGCTGGAGCAACGCAGCGAGACGAAGCAGCAGGGACGGATATCCCGCGTTTTTCGGTTCTCAGCGAAGGTCTGGCTCGGCTGGTTGTTCTTCCACGTCGTGTTTACGTTGTTCATGGTGCTCTTGTTGGTCGGCGCCGCTTTCGTATTCGGGGCGGGTTCTACGGTTGACAAGTTCGATCAGGTCAACATCGAGATCGGGGGCGATGCCTCTCTACCGACGACATCGACGACGGAGCCGTGCGCCGGTAGTGGTCTTCGTTGCGTGTTGGATTTG
>Ga0222718_10004029_pt1 | contig 12358 bp, 9 predicted proteins | sample C33_27DmetaG_FD_165045 | JGI IMG/M metagenome (GOLD analysis project Ga0222718, IMG submission 165045) | Estuarine water microbial communities from San Francisco Bay, California, United States - C33_27D | ecosystem: Environmental > Aquatic > Marine > Unclassified | place: USA: California... | reverse complement strand
ATAACGAGTTTTGAACAACAGCTTGGCTCTGACAAGCCGGACCCCTCACTATTTGAAGGTCGATAAAATATGGCAACGCCTCCCAAGCTGTCGTTTGACATACAGGCCGCCACAGAAGCGGGTTTAAATTCTGAGGACATAGCTCGCCACGTATCTGGACGGCGCGGTTATGACTATCAAGGTGCCCGCGAAGCCGGGCTATCTGACGACGATATCATTCAATACAACGTAGCCGATGTCCGTGACGTCGGTGGCTTGCGTCTTGCCGCAGAAGAAGCGGCCCTCACCGCAGGGACCACGGCCCCCGCATCGTTGTATGGCTTAAAACGAGGCTTTTCTACAGGTTTGTCCGCAACACCTGGACCGCCTATCGTAAAACTTATTGGTGGTATAGGCGGCGCGTTAATTGGAGGTGGCTTAGGTGCCGTTGTAGGAGAGGGCGCTAAAGCTGTTGTACGAGAGGCCACCGATACCACAGGGCAAATAACTCCCGGCGCACGGCCCTTTGAGATAGGTGGAGAAACCTTGGGCTTTGTGGTTGGAGGAGGCGCTCCGGCTATTGGTCGTGGAGTTCTGGGTAAAATAGGTCAAACGGGCATTGGTCAAAAGCTGGGCATATCTGCCGAAGCGACAGTAAACCCTGTAAACTTGGGTGCAGCCGAGTTCTTGTCGGTGGCGGCGGACAACCCCGGAATGATAAACGCTTTCAATCGTGCTGTCGGGGGCGGACTGGGTAAAGCAGAAGGATTTTTAACCAAAGGCTTTGAAACCGCTGCTCGTGCCCCGGGCGCTGCGGCTCTTACCGAATTAACTGCGGGAACTTCTGCCGCCATAGCTGGTGGCGTTGCTGAAAAGCTAGACCCTGGAGCTTTAGGAACGCGGCTAACTGCGGAACTAATTGCGGGCGTGGCCAACCCGACCAGTTTGGTGCTAGGTGTAATCCCTGACGTCTTTCGAACAGTACGCACATTTCTACCGGGTGGCGGCGGGAGCAACGCTCGTGCTGCAAATAAGCTTGCTAAGAACCTTGCTAAGATCAGAGATGACTTACCAGAAGAAGCGCAAGCCTCGTTTGATGACCTTGCTAGTATTTTGCGAGAAGAGATAGATGATCTTGGAATAGACATTGGTGCCGCTCGTGAAACACGTCGTGAAACCCCTGTATTCAACGCGGCTGAAAAGACAAACAATCTGTTTTTAAAAACAATTCAGCAGATTGTTATGCAGCGCGATCCTAAAGCGAGGCAAGAAATATTAAATCGTAGCCGGGCGGGCACCGAGGCTGTTTCTAGGTTGGTGGACGATTTATTTGACAGCTACGAGCCTGCTGCTTTAGGCGCGGCTAGTCGGGCGCAACAGAGGTTGTTCAAGCAGCGCATGGAAAGCATCCTCAATCTGAGAATATCGTCTGCTCTTGAGCGCATAGAAAAGATACAAGGCACTGATTCTGCTGCAAAAATACAAGCGGGCACTACGCTTAAAGAAGGCATCATCAAAGCGTTAGATGATGTTCGAGAGATTGAAAAACAATTGTATCAGGGCATTGATCAAACGATGCCAATGAGTGGTGACTCCGTTGTCAAAGCTTATGACGATGAGTTTTTTACCGTTACAAAAAAAGGTGAAAAAAAATCCAAGTTTGCGGAGAGAGAAAAGATTGTCGCTCCTTTTATACGATCTTTTATAAATAGAGCCCGAGGAGGCGACGGCGGCGTTGCACCAACGAAAGCAGAGGCGATTACTTCCGGTGATTTAATTAAATTTAGATCAGAAATGTTGCGTTTGGCTCGTGAGTCTAAAGGCGAGGGCGTTGAAGCAGGTTTCTATGCCAAGTTAGCTAAAGCGGCAGACGATGACATAGGCGCTAAAAACTTTCAGAAGATGTCTAAAGAGCAGATCGACCAGTTAAGCAAGAAAGAGTATGAGTTCATGCGAGATCTGAGTACGGCAAATGCTTTCAGTAAACAACTTAATGACGTGTTTACCCGAGCGTTTGGTGGCGACTTAGTTGCAAAGACGGCCACGGGACGTGATCGAATTATTCCCGAGCTTGCAGCAGAAAAGTTCTTGGCCGGTTCAGGAGAGGCCGCTACCGCGCGATCTTTACAAATAGATGACGCTATAAACTTTGCCATCAACGCAAGCTCCGACGTTCGCGGGCCTTTTGATGTTCGAACCATGGCCCTGGATGAGTTGCGTGGAAGCATAAAAGGTGCAGAAGAGACCATCTTGAGAGCGGTCGCCGCTAACGCTTTAGACCAGACACCTGACGGCCCTCGGCTCAACCCTGCTCGATTGAAGGCTTTTTTACGACAAAAAGGCGGCTTTATACAAGAGCGGTATCCTAATCTGTACCAGGAACTACAGGACGCCAACACCGCTGAAGTCCTGCTTCGAAGCACACAAGAGGGGCTCAAACGATCGGACAAGCAACTAAATAAGATAGCATCTTTCCGGGGTTTCTTGGGCAAAGGTACTAACCCCACGGCTGAAATAGACCGATTGGTAGGCTCTCCAGGTGTCAAAGTTAATCCTAACGCAGAACAAAACTTAAACCGTCTGATTGCTTTTGCTAAAAAGTCCAAAGACGAAAACGTAATCGAAGGCTTAAAGCTTTCCATTTATGACGCTGCGTATAACCACGCCCAACGAACAGATGGTTCTATAGATTTTAACAAGCTAAACCGTTATCTCTTTGGGCCAATGGCTCGAAAGCAAAGCTCTGTTATGGATGTTTTGCAACGTAAGGGTCTTCTTGCGGACGCAGATGGAGCTAATGAGTTCAAGAGCATGAAAGAACTGATTACTCGTGGACGAAGCTTTCAAGAAACTTTAGAGAGCGGAAGGCTTGGCGTAGAAGGTGTCGACGATACCGAACTGATTACGCCAACCGGTGTCTTTGAGTCCTTTATTGCTCGCGTGATTGGTGCCAATGCCGCTAGTACATTGGCTCGTAAACTTGGATTTAGCGGTGGCGAGATCGCTGTGCCCGCAGCCGGTGCCCAGGCAGCACAAAGTATATTGAGTAGAATGCCGCAAGGCCGTGCTTGGGAAACGCTGACCGAAGCCGTCAAAGACCCTAAGCTTATGGCAGAGCTTCTAGCTAAAGCAGAGACGCGCCGAGAAGCAGAAGCACTGGGCCGTAACCCACGGCTAAAAGCTGTGCTGACGACAGCCGGTGGACGCTCCCTGGCGGACATTTTAGAGCCTTCCAAGTACCGTGGAACACCGACCGAAGCCGACAGGCGCCCCGAAGCAGTGGAACAATCCAGACGTCCCGTTCCTGTCAGTCAGACCATCCAGGGAGAGACCCGACGTCCTGTTGCGCCTCCAGCCCGGCAGGTAGCGCCACAACCACAGCCCGCGGCCCCCAGGCCACAAGCGGCTGCACCGCAATCTAATCTACAGCAAAGTCGTAGGCAGTTTGCAGAGTTGTTTCCCACAGATATAACAAGCGGAATAATACGCGGACAGGGCTAACGCAGCCACTCACCGAAGTCTTCATTCAGAACTGTACTCGCCAGATTAATCTTCTGGCGTAGCGCGTTCAGTATCACTTCGTCTATTGTTTCACGTGAAACTAAATCAATATACGTGACCCTATTTTCTTGGCCGATACGGTGCGCTCTGTCTTCAGACTGTAGCCTAAGTTCCAGGTCGTAAGAATTAGAATAGTAAACCACCGTGTCCGCAGCAGTAAGAGTGATACCGTACCCGCCTGTCTTGGGCTGACCAACAAAAAATCTAAGCGTTGAGCCTAACCATTGAAAGCTTTCTACGATGTCCTGTCGTTCATCTTGCGGAGTGTCTCCATAATAAATAGCGACGCTGTCCTCTCCGTATGTCTCAGCCAACGCCTCTTGGATATTCAGCAAGTCTTGCGTAAACGTCGCCCAGATGATGACTTTACCCTGTGCCTCTTCTACGACGTTCATCAATTCAGGCAGGCGGTTGTTCTTGATACTTTGTATCTCACCGTCGTCCGTTCGTAAGTGCCCACAAACAATAGATTGCAAGCGCATGATCTGTGTAAGCACCGACGCGGTGGTGGCCAACTCGCCACCCTCCATCTGGGCCAGGGCCAGTTCTTTCATCTGCCCGTATACCTTCACCTGCTCCGTGGTCAACGGCACGTTGCGCGCCATATATACCTTGTCCGGCAAGTCTAAGCAGTCACGCTTCAACACCCTGGAGCTAAACTGGTCTAGCTTTTGAGTAAGCTCCTCAAGACGTCTAAAGCCCACAATTTTCTGAAAGCTGCGGTGGCCCATGCTCCGCTGCTGCGTCACGGCGTAGCGATTCTGAAAAGCATAGTAGTTGGTGTAGCCCAGAGCATCGTCGCCCAGGTAAGCACACTGACTAAACAAATCCATGGGCGTCTTGGTAATGGGGCTACCGGTCAAGATGCGTCGGTATTTTGACGCCCGGCCGATCTCAAGCACCGTTTTAGTCCGCTGCGCCTTGCGGTTTTTGATCGTGGTGCTTTCATCAACGATAGATATGTTGTCTGGGTTTAGCTGCAAAAATTTGATCGCAGAGGCCGCCCCTTTCTTCGTGGACAATGCCTCGATGTTCATGATCAGAATGTGCAGCGTCCCCGGCTCACGGTTCTCCCTCAAAGCTATGTCTTTGATTTCTTGGGTAAATTTCTTTGTGAAGTTGGGCTGCCAACGCACTATCCGAGTGGGTATGTCGTCGGGCAGGTGTGCCGGTATTTCTTTCCGGACCCAGTTATCGTAGACGCCTTTGGGTGCCAGGATAAGAGCCGTATCTATGTCTTTGCGCTTGAACAGAGCGCCCATGGTATCTATCGCTACCTTGGATTTACCCGTGCCCATTTCCATGAACAGCGCATACATGCTAGAAGTCCAAGACTGGTCAAAGACAGTTTTTTGGTGTTCGTAAGGTGTTGTTTTGAATTTATACATGGCTTTCTATTTACACTTGACTTCTGAGATTATATGGGACTATTATCCTCCTCCGCAAGGGCAAAACATGTCCTTTAATCACGAAAGGAGAAAAACGATGGTCAATGACCTCTTTACAGAAATGGAAGCAGACCAGTCCGGTGGGTCTGCTGTAGAGTCCCTCGATACCGGTGGTGTGGCCAGCATTGCGGAAGTTGCAAGAGCTGTCCGAAACAAGCAAGACGAAATAGAACTCTTAGACAGTAAGCTCAAACAGAGCAAGAAAGATTTGCTGAAGCTGACCGACGAAGACCTTCCCGCTTTGCTACACGAAGTCGGCGTATCCAAAATGGAACTAGAAGACGGTTCCAAAGTCGAACTAAAACCAACGTATGGCGCTTATATCAAGGTTGAAAACCGAGATTCTGCCTATGGTTGGCTGCAAGAAAATGGGTATGACGATATCATCAAGAATGTTATTAGTTGTCAATTTGGTCGCGGCGAAGACCAAATGGCTAATGACCTCATGTCCTCTCTTGCTGGTCAGGGCTACCCTGCCGCACAGAAGCGGGACATTCATCCACAGACCCTGAAAGCATTTGTAAAAGACCAGGTTGAATCGGGCAAGCAGTTTCCGATGGACTTGTTCGGAGCTTATGTGGGTCAACGCGCAAACATTAAAAAAGGTTAACGAAAAATGGCAGAAGCAAAGAAAAAAGAAGTGGCCGAAAAGGCTAGTACGGAGTTGGCGGCAGTCTCGCTATTTGAGGCCGATGCTGAGACTATGGGTGAGACTCTTGATCAAGATGACGTCAAGATTCCATTCCTTAAAATTGATAAGGATAACGGCACGATATTGCAGGAAGTAACAGGGCAGCAGTGGAAACCGGAAGACGGTGTCACTGTTATTCCTTGTGCATATCAGCGTGTGTTTATCGAATGGGCTCCGCGTGGATCAGGTCCTGGGGCTCCCGTTAACATTTATCAGAAGGATGATAAACGCCCTGAAACAGAGCGTGATCCGTCCACCAACAAAGACGTGATTGTAGGCGGTAGTGGTAATTACATCGAAGAGACGCACCAGCATTTTGTTCTTATAAAACAAGAGGATGGGACTCTGGAAGCGGCTTTGATACCGATGAAATCCACACAGCTCAAGAAGTCCAGAGCGTGGAACACGGTGGTTAGCAGTCGCACGATGCAAGGTGCGAACGGCATATTCAAGCCGCCACGTTTTGCGTACACATATAAGCTTACGACACAGCACGAGAACAACAACAAAGGCGATTGGTGGGGTTGGAGTGTTGAGCTTCAGGAGTCGTTGGCTGAAACAAATCAGGTCGATGCGTATCAACACGCACGCGAGTTTGCCAAGAGCATCCGCGCAGGCGACGTAGTTGTTAAGCACGAGCAGGAGGGTGACGACGGCAGTAACTCTGACGACGTTCCGTGGTAATTAATACGGGGCCGAAAGGCCCCGTTTTTCGGGTGAAACATGATTGATAACGCTAAGAAATTTGCGGCTATCTTTGACGGACTAAAGCAAGCTTACGGCACATATCGGATAGATCGCAAAGCGCAAAATGGAAAGAATACCGGTAAGGCAACCGTTGTTAAAACGCCACGAACAAAGGACACCTGGCTCGGTCATTTAAGCGGAGAGGGTGAAGCAATTGGAATTATACCGATCAACGAAGACAACCAGTGTAAGTGGGGTTGTATCGACGTTGATCAGTACCCGTTAGATCACAAAGAGCTAGTAGACAAAGTGCGTAGCATGAAGCTGCCGCTTGTCGTGTGCCGTTCCAAGTCAGGAGGCGCTCACTGTTTTTTGTTTACAAAGGAATGGGTTACTGCAAAGAAGATGCAGGAGACCTTACAAACTATCGCTGCAAGCTTAGGCTACGGCGGTAGTGAAATATTTCCTAAACAAGTCAAGTTGTTCCTGGACCGGGGTGACGTAGGTAATTTCTTAAACCTTCCGTATTATGATGCGGAGGAAGGGTTGCGCTATGTCATTAAAGATGATGGGCAGTCCGGTACAATCGAAGAATTCTTTGGATTGTACGATCAATACGCCCAAGAACCGGAGCAGCTTGACAGCATAACCATAGAAGAAGCGGACACTAACATCATTGTCAAAGATGGTCCGCCCTGTTTACAAACGCTTTGCACGCAGAAAATAAGCGAAGGTGGACGGAATAATGGGCTCTTCAACGTTGGTGTGTACTTACGCAAAGCTTTCCCAGATAGTTGGGAATCTGAGATTTTAACGTATAATACGCGCTACTTCGAACCTCCCCTTCCTCTCTCCGAAGTTAATCTTGTAGCTAAACAGCTTCAGAAGAAAGATTACGCTTACAAGTGCAAAGACGCCCCGATCTGTGATTACTGCAATGCCGAGGTCTGTAAGACGAGGAAGTACGGCATTGAAGCCGCAGTATCGGGTGCGACCATTGCGAATCTTCGCAAGTACAACTCTACTCCCCCTGTGTGGTTTATGGATGTTAACGGCTTTCCGTTAGAGCTGGATACCGATGCTCTAATGAACCAGGCTGCGTTTCAACGTGCCTGTGTCGAACAGCTAAACTTCATGCCGCAGAGTGTCAAGAAAGACATGTGGGAGGCCCGTATAAACGGGTTGCTGTCAGAGATGAGCGATACAGACGGTGCCATCATTGAAGTGTCGCAGGACGCCTCTATCAACGGTCAGTTCTACGATTTACTGGAAGAGTTTTGCACAGTCATGCAGCAAGCAGACAACAGGGAAGAGATTCTGCTGCGCCGCCCATACACTAATGAAGACGATGAGCGAACTTACTTTCGCATTAAAGATTTTACCGCGTATCTGCACAAGCATCGTTTCTTTGAATACAAAAGCCATAAGATTGCCCAGCGTTTACGAGACATAAACGGCGAATCAACTTCTTTAAAGATTAGCGGAAAAGCAGTGAGGGTGTGGAGCATACCCGCATACGCTGCGCCCATTGGCGCTATAAAGCCCAACGGGATTTCTTCTGCTCATCCGCAGCCGTTCTAATGTTTCGCATCTTCGGGCCTCCTGGAACAGGCAAGACAACTACGCTCCTGAATTATGTCGACCAGGCATTAGAAGCCGGTATGTCGTCACAAGACATTGCATTTTTTGCGTTCACCCGGAAAGCGGCGGGCGAGGCGAGGGAACGCGCCGCCCGTCGTTTTCAACTTAATGAAAAGGCTGACCTGCCGCATTTTAGAACGTTGCATAGCTTTGCTTACCGCGCGCTCGGTATACGCGATCACGATCTAATGAAGAAAGAAAACTTCGATGATCTTTCTAAAAAGATAAAGATACCTCTCAGCATTAGACCGCACTACGATTTCGAACAGGAGTCTTCGTCTAATCTTTTAGAACACCCGGTGTTAGGGCTTATTAACCTGTCCCGCCTTAAAAAGACTACGTTGCGTGCGGAGTACAACCAAACCGCATTAGACGAATCGTGGCCCGAGGTTGAATACATCGCTGCGGCCTACGCCGAGTACAAATGGTTTCATGGTTTATTAGACTACACCGACATGCTTGAGCTGTTTACAAAGGATGCGGAGAGAGTGTGTCCTTACTTTAAGCTTTGTTTCTTAGATGAAGCCCAGGACCTTTCACCCTTACAGTGGGATATCGCTCATGCCATCGACAAAAAAGCAGAACGCATGTACTGCGCGGGAGACGACGATCAAGCTATCTATCGATGGGCAGGTGCAGACGTTGATCACTTCATCAACCTGCCAGGCGGAAGTGAGGTTTTGGAACAATCCTATCGAATCCCGCAAGCCGTCCATCGACTTGCAGAAAGTATTGTTTCGAGAATCCATAGACGTTTCCCAAAAAAATATAACCCTAAGCCTCAAGAAGGCAGCGTTAGAAGACTGACCAGTCTAGAAGAGTTGGATATGTCGGACGGCGAATGGCTGGTAATGGCACAGGCCAACTACATGCTGTCGCCCCTTGCAGAGCAGCTCAAGAGTGGCGGTTACTTGTTTGAGCGTAACGGCTCACGGTCCATCTCTGAGCGTTTGTCCGTAGCTGTAAACGGATGGGAGTCCATGCGTAAAGGACGCCCTGTGTCCCTCAAGACCGCCGAAACAATATATAGCTACATGTCCGGCAACGGCGTGCGCGTCGCACGTGGCAAGAAAAAGATAGTGGCTCCTGACGATCAGTTATTCACTCTTGAACTATTGCAGAAAGAACACGGTCTAATGGCGGATGACAGCATGATATGGCATGTCGCAATGGACAAAATTCCTGCGGTAGACCGCGCTTACATCACATCATTATTGAGACGAGGAGAAAAGTTTAATGCATTACCCCGTATCAAATTGTCCACGATCCACGGCACAAAGGGGGGAGAGGCAGAGAACGTTGTTCTACTGCTTGATTTGAGCCCCGCTGCCCTACGAACTCCTGCCGACGATTTGCACCGCGTGTTTTATGTTGGTGTCACTAGAACAATAGAAAATTTATTTATCGTCGATCCTGAGAATTATGAAAGAGCTTACAACTTATGAAAAAAGACGAGATTGACCCTTTGTACTACAACAAATGCGATGCCTGCGGTAGCACCGCCACAGCCGTTGTGGATGTGGAAAACAACGTCAGGAAAGGTTGGTACTGCCAACACTGCACACACTTTAGTAAAGCAATAGGCCGAGAAACTATTTGGAGAGCAGAAGAAAATGCCCGGTAACTTACAGATGGCGATGTTCGCTCAGAAGACAGATTGGCTGCCCCCAGAGCATCCTTTTCCAGAAGAAATTTTAAACGCCAAAGAAATAGCAATTGACGTTGAGACACGCGATCCACACATCAAGTCGAACGGCCCGGGCTGGGCCACAAAGAACGGCGAGGTGGTGGGCTATGCCATAGCGGTCCCTGGGTGGAAGGGTTACTTCCCTGTAGGTCACCTGGGTGGCGGCAACATGGACCAGCGCATCATCAATAAATATTTAAAAAAGGTGTTTGAGTCTCCGGCAGACAAGATCATGCACAACGCTCAATATGACCTGGGCTGGATACGTGCGATGGGTTTTGAGGTTAAAGGCCGTGTGATCGACACGATGATGACCGCTGCGCTTGTAGACGAGAACCGATTTTCCTACAGCCTGAACGCCCTGTGTTACGACTACCTGGGCAAGACCAAGTCTGAGAAGACCCTGACAGAAGCAGCACGCGAGTTTGGCGTGGACCCCAAGGGTGAGATGTGGAAGCTGCCCGCGATGTATGTGGGGCCTTACGCGGAGGTTGACGCTGAGATTACCCTAGAGCTTTGGTCACATCTCAAGACCCTATTGAACCGAGAAGACCTATGGCAAATCTGGGAATTGGAAACTAACTTGCTGCCGTGCCTTGTAGACATGACTTATCGAGGTATCCGAGTCGATACAGACCAGGCGGAGCGCACCAAGCAAGAACTTCTAAAACGTGAGAAGGCCGCCCGCAAACGGCTCAAGGAAATCAACGGCGCTGATGTGGAAATCTGGGCGGCCGCGTCTATCGCTAAGGCGTTTGATAAACAGAACATTAAATACGCAAGGACAGAAAAAGGCGCGCCAAGCTTCACTAAAGCGTTTCTCTCGGAACACCCCTCCGAACTGGCTAAGTTAATCATGGAAGCGCGTAACCTGAACAAAATACAGGGCACTTTCATAGATTCCATATTGAAGTTTGTGGGCAGGGATGGCCGTGTGCATGGGCATATCAACCAACTGCGATCAGACAGCGGGGGCACCGTTTCCGGCCGTCTATCCATGAGCAACCCAAACCTTCAACAAATCCCGGCCCGCGACCCGGAGCTAGGACCTATGATCCGTAGATTGTTTTTACCCGAAGAAGGCGAGCAGTGGGCTGCAATAGACTTCAGTCAGCAAGAGCCACGCATACTGACGCACTACGCGCACGCATTCTCGGAGTACAAGAACATGGACCTGCCGGGCGTCAAAGAGTTTGTCGACGCCTACAACGAAAACCCGAATATGGATTTTCACAGCATGGTTGCAGATATGGCCGAAATACCCCGCAAACAGGCGAAAGTCATAAATTTGGCAATGATGTACGGGATGGGCGTCAATAAGTTGTCGCAGCAGCTAGACATTACCCTTCCAGAGGCCAAGGAGCTTACCAAGCAGTACCACGACCGCGTCCCGTTCGTTCGAGGGTTGATGCAAGGGGTACAACGCTCCCTGGACGATAAACGCTCTAGCGGCTCCATACGCTCCCTGGGCGGCCGTAAGTGCCGGTTTGATTTATGGGAACCGGACGCCTTTGAAATGAATAAGGCTCTGCCCTACCAGGACGCAATAAACGAATATGGGCCCACGACCCGTCTTCGCAGGGCGTACACCTATAAATCACTTAACCGTTTAATCCAGGCGGCTGCCGCGGATATGACCAAACAGGCCATGGTGGACGTCTATAAGGCCGGTACGGTGCCTTTGCTCCAGGTGCATGATGAGTTGGCTTTCAGCGTAAAGTCCGTGGAACAGGCTCGTGAGCTGTCTGAAACTATGAAAAACGCCATACCGTTAGTGGTCCCGAACAAGTGCGATATTGAAATGGGCCCAAACTGGGGAGATTTTGAATCTGTCGATTAATCTTATATAATCGCAGATATTAGCCCTGGAGAAACCGATGGATACAAACAAGTGGAAAAGCGTCCTGCTTCCAAAAGACGTCTACGAGGAGATCGTAGTCATTGCTGACGTGGAAGGCCGCACCATTAGCGGTCAACTGCGCGTGGTGTTTGAAGCCTGGAAGAACGCAAACCTTTCGGATAGAGACCGACGCTACATTAAGGATCGTTTGATCGAACACCGAGAGAAGAATAAACCCGATCCAAAAGAAGAAGACACCATATTTTCGATCAAGGATTATAATGCTCACGATTGAACAAAAGTTTAAACAAGCCTTTGAAAAAGTAGAGCGACAAATCCAGGAAAAAGGCGCGGCTAACACCGACGACGTCAAGAAACTTCAGATGTGGCAAGCGTTACTAGGCGTGAAGCACGAGGCCAACCGACCAAACGAGGCAATTCCAGTTGGGAACAAAAGTAACAGTTGAGTTTACCGAAGAAGAGGCGGACAAAGTCTTTGAAGCTATCGATAAATTTAATGAGAGCGTAGCGGAACTAAAAGAGCTGGTAGACCTTGCCTACCGGCTCAATGATAAATTGGAAACTCAAGATCGCCATTAACCATTTCTACCTGTCCCAGGCACGCATAACACAAGATAGACTCTACTTGCGCCTCAGATTCAACCAAGAACTGGTAGATAATTGGCTCTAAGGAAAACATTTCCTTACATCTAGAACACTGGTACTCACTGTCGGGCTTCTTCATATGGCGTAGCTCGCTTTCCTCGATATACCCAGTCTCGCACCGTATCTATGGGTACACCATATTTTTCCGCAATCCAATC
>Ga0222718_10004028_pt1 | contig 12359 bp, 7 predicted proteins | sample C33_27DmetaG_FD_165045 | JGI IMG/M metagenome (GOLD analysis project Ga0222718, IMG submission 165045) | Estuarine water microbial communities from San Francisco Bay, California, United States - C33_27D | ecosystem: Environmental > Aquatic > Marine > Unclassified | place: USA: California... | reverse complement strand
AGATAGCAGAGAAAGTAAACCCATCATCAGTCAGCAGAGTTATCGGAAGCTAACATGGAACTAACCCCATACTTATTTTGGAACATTTTTATAACTTTGGTACTTGCTCCATTGATGTATGGGATTAGAGCCAATGCTACAGAACTTAAAAGACAAGACATATTGCTTAATAAGACTCGTGAGGAGATTGCTAAGTATTATGTTACTAAACCAGAAGTTAGAACTGAAATGGATTTAATACTTGAAAGGTTTGAAAAACTTGAAGAAAAGATAGATAAAATCTTTGAGATGATGTACAATAAAAATGCACAAAGGTAAAGGCATAGCAGTCTTCATAGCACTAGGAGTACCCGAAGGTAAGGTATTGAAAAATTTAAAGAGAAGGAAAAATGGCAAGAAAAAGAAAAAATAATTTAAAGAAAGTTAAAAGAACTAAAAGACAGATAGGTGGTTTAGGAAGATTTGGTAATTTTGTTCAAGCTAATAGATTAAGAACTATGGTTGCAGATAATCAAAAAACACTAGACCCTACAAAACCTATACCTGGAAAACCTTTGCCTGATGAAGCTATAGGTGCGCCTGTGCCTAAAGCACCGCCTAAACAGGTAGGTATTCAAGAACCTCTTCCTTCTGTTAATTTACCACCAGAGGTTCCTGTTAATCAACCACAACAGCCGCCTGTAGGAGGAGTTGACCCTAACTTTTTAAATTTTTATAATAATCAACCTACAACTTCGTTTCCACAACAACAACAACAGCAACAGCAGCAGCAGCAGCAACAGCAACAAACATATGAGTTTGACCCTGATGTTGATTTATGGTGGCAGAATTTAGGATATAGTTCTCCTCAAGAAGCTATAAAAGATGGATGGCAGTTTGATGCGGCTACAGGACAATGGGTACAAAAGTCATATACTGGTACAACACCGGAGCCAACTCCTGAACCAACACCGGAGCCAACTCCAGGACCAACACCAGAGCCAACTCCAGCTCCTCCTGCTTACTCTGAAGAGGCTTTAAAGGCTCGAGATATTGCTAAATCAATTCTTGATGGTACTTATGAAGGTCCACAACTACCTGAAGCTGTACCAGTGCCTCGAGGTGAAGACATTGAAGCTTTATCTATGCCAGAAAGAGAAAGATTAGAAGCTGAAATTATTAAGAATTTACCAACTGAAGTTGTTCAAGAAGCAACTCTAGCTCCCGAAGTTCAAGCGACAAAAGTTAAATATGATAGGATTACAGCTGAGCTAGTTAAAGAAATACCAGGATTTGACCCAGCTATATTAGATGATTTATCTGATGACGCAATAGCTCAAGTAGATGAGATCAGAGAACTAACAGACCCTGCAGAGTTTGCTGAAATAACACAAAAAGTAGCCAATGCTGCTAAAGCTAGAAAAGAAAATAGACCAGTTGATGAATTAATTTCTTCTGGTGCTTTTGTTCCTGAAGTAGATAAGATAGCAGCTGAAGAAGTATCACCAACCAAAGATGCTGAGGTTAAAACCAGAGAAGCTATTACCGGTGAAGCAGCTACTGGTGAAGCAGCTCAAATAACAGAATCAGTTGGTTATGAAGCAGCTAAGCAAAGAGCTGTAAAAGGTACAGCCGCTAAAGGTGCTGCTGCCGATATGATTGCTGAAACTGCTGACTTACCACCAGAAATATCAGCAGCTATTGTTGAAGACCCAGCAACTGTTACAGCACAAATAGATAATGAACCAATAGAAGTTCAAGCAGCTGTTGCTGCCCTACCACAAGAAGCTTTAGTTTCTTCACAAATGGAATCACTTTTAGGTGGTATGGAAGATGGTGAAATACCTTTATGGGCTAGACCAGCAGTTGATTTAGTCAATCAAAGAATGGCACAAAGAGGTATGTTAGCTTCTACAGTAGGACGTGATGCTTTATTTAATTCTATTATTCAAAGTGCATTACCAATGGCACAATCCAATGCACAGGCTTTACAACAAAGAGCTGCACAAAATCTAAGTAATGAACAACAAGCCAACCTACAGGAGGCTTCACAGGCTCAACAGCTTAAGATGCAGAACTTAGCTAACAGACAAGATGCAGCTTCACAAACAGCTCAGTTTGCTCAGCAAATGGGTGTGATGCAAAGTCAGTTTAGACAACAAGCTGCAATGGAAACAGCTCAGCAACAGCAACAAGTTAGATTACAGAACTTACAGAATCAACAACAAGCCGCTGTTATTCGTTCTCAGAATCAACAAGACATTAATGCTAGAAACTTAAGTAACCAACAACAGATAAATTTAAGTGAATTACAAATAGAAGCTCAAGTTGAAGGAGCTAATCAGGATGCAGAGAATCAACAAAGATTAGCAGAGTTTCAAGTTGCTGCAGACTTTTTAGCTAAGAATGCTGCCTTTAAACAAGATATGGAAAGAGCTAATCTATCGGCTGACCAGCAAACTAGATTAGCAAACTTAACAGCTCAAAACCAAGCTTCAGCTGATAACTTAAATGCTGAGCAACAAACTGAATTGGCTAACTTAAATAAGCAAATGCAAATCAATATTAGAAATGCAGAGTTAGCACAACAGATGGGTATTACTCAACTTAATCTAGACCAACAAGGAGCTATGCAAAATGCTCAAACAGTTGCTAATATGGACATGACTAAGTTCAATACCAATCAACAGATTGAGTTGGCTAATAGTAAGTTTATGCAAACTGTAGCTATTCAGAATATGAATGCTGAACAACAGTCTATTATGCAAAATGCTACAGCTATGGCTCAACTTGATTTAGCAACTGTTGATCAAAGAACAAGATTGGCTGTTCAGAATGCTCAAGCATTTTTACAAAAAGATATGACTAACTTGTCTAATCAACAACAAATGCAAGTATTGAAACAACAACAAGAGCAACAAAGATTATTAAGTAATCAATCAGCTGAGAATGCTAATAGACAGTTCAATGCAACTTCACAGTCACAGACAGACCAGTTTATGGCAAGTTTAAATCAACAGATAGATCAGTTTAATAATTCTCAAGCCAATGCAATGGAAGAGTTTAATGTTCAACAAGCCAATGCTGCAGAGGCTCGAAGAGTAGCTAATGCGATTGATGTTGAAAAAGCCAACGTAGCTATGATTAATGAGATTAATAAGTTTAATGACAGTCTGGAGTTTGAAAGAGATAAATTTAATACAGCAAATCAACAAGCTATAGAACAAGCTAATGTTGAATGGCGAAGAAAAGCAAACATGGCAGACACTGCAATGATTAATCAAATCAATATGCAGAATGCTCAAAATGCTTATGATATGAATACAGCAGCTTTAAGTTTCTTTTGGCAAGAAATGAGAGATGAAGCTGATAGAGCTTTTAGAGCAGGTGAAAATGAACTAGAAAGAAAGACTGCTTTATTAGGACAATCTATTGCGAATGCTGGTTCATCAGCTAAATTTTTTACAGATTATAGTTCATTAGTAGATTTGTTTACAAGTATATATTCAAAACCAAGTGATTAAAATTAGGAGAAAAAAATGGGATGGAATCCACTAAAAAAGATAAAAAAAGCATTTAAGAAAGTAATTAAAGGAGTTAGTAAAGCTATTAAAAAAGTAGCTAAACCTATCGTTAAAGTCCAGAAAAAAGTATGGAAAGGTATTAAAAAAGTTGGTGGTAAAATTATGAAAGCCATCAATAAGGCGGGTGTGCTTGGTCAAATTGGGCTTATGCTTATTATGCCTTATGCTTTTGCAGGATTAGGAACTTTAATAGGAGGAGCTGCTGGAGGTATAAGTGCAACTTGGACTGGCTTTGGTAATTGGGCTTCCTCTATGATGGGTAGTTCTAGTGCTTTTGCTAAAACTGTAGGTACGATTGCTAAAGGTATTCACACAGCAGGAGCTGTTGTAGGACGAGGCATACAAACTGTTGCTGGTTTTGTTGACAAAGGTTTCCAAGCTTTTGGTAATGCTACTGGATTAGGTAATCCTATAGAGGGCTTTTCAACTGCTCTTAAGCAAGGCTATGCTGATAGCTTTTCAGCAACCAATAATTTCTTGTTCTCAGGTACAGACTTTGGAGCAACTGCAGAGCAACTAAAATCTGCTGGAGTTAAAGTACCAACTAAACCATTACCTCAAATTAATATGGAAGCTATGGAGTTTGGTGAAGCACCTAAATTTGAACCTGGTGAAAGTTTAGAAACCTATTTAGAAAGAACTAAACCTGCAGGAATACAAATGCCTTCTGGAGATTTTGCAGGACAAGCTGGTTATCAATTTAATCCAGAAACAGGACAACTTGAATTTTTTGAAGGTTTAAAACCAGGAGAAATAAAATTACCAACAGTTACTCCTGAAGGTTTACAACAAACTTATGAATCTTTAGGTATAGAAACTAAACCAGATTTAACTTTACAATTAGATACCACTACTCCTAAAACCTTTGCTCAAAAAGCAGGAGATGTTTTAGGTACAGTAGGAACTGTTTTAGATGTTGTTGGTAAAGGTAAATCAGTGTATGATCAGTTCCAAGAACAAGAACAAATGTATGGTGGTGCAGGACTAGGACAATACTCTCAGTTTGGACCAGGAATTGCAGATATTAATTTCTTTAGAAGTCAAGGACAAATAGGATTAAATTTAAATGCGTATGCGTATGACATGCAAAGATATGCGTATGGTTAAGGAGATATAAATGGCAGAAAGATATAATGAACAAGCTTTAGCAAACCTAGCTCAAGTAGGTGGAGCTGTTCCTGGTCAGTCATTAACCAATGACCCAGATCAAAAATACCCTTGGGAACAACCACCTAGATTTAGTAATCAACAAGAAGCCTTAGACTTTATGGTTTCTGAGTTATTAGAAGATGAAACATTATATCCAATAATGAGGTCTATCAGTAAAGGTGTACCTATTGGTGATATTGTTAGTTTAATGTTAAATCAAGGATTTCAAGCAGGGTTATTTAATCCAGATTTAATGATACTATTAATTGAACCTTTACACTTTGTTTTAATGGCAATATGTGAAAAAGCAGGTATTGAATATCTCTTGTACGATGGTGAGAACGAAGAAGAAGAATATGAATCTAACATAGAAGAAGACGATGATTTAGACCCACAGACCAGAGGGCAAATTAACTCATTAGTAAAAATGTCAGAGAAGTTTGGTAAACAAGTAGAAAAAGAAGATATTCAGTTACCAACTACTGTAGAGCAACAAATAGAAGAAGCTGATGTAATTGAAGAAGTAGGAGCAAGTTTATTAGAACGTCAAGAACCTGCAGAACCAAGTGAAAGCTTACTTGAAAGGAGGACACAATAATGGCAAATGGTTTTGACCCAAATCAAAGTTCCGTTGAGTTCGGTATGGGCTTATTAGAAAAAACTCAAAAGGATATTCGTAAACGACAAAAAGAAGCTCAAAGATTAAATAGAAATATAGCTTTAGGAAAATTAGCTCATAGTGCTTTAAGTGGTGTAGTTACAAACAAATGGAATGATTTTGAAAGACAAGAAAAATTCAAAAAGATTCAATTAAATAATATCATCGACACTAATAAAGAGGTTTTTGATATTCAAACTAAAATTGATACAGAATTTAAAGGCAATGCTGCTGATTATTTTGAAGAAGAAGCTTATAAATATATAGTGTCAGAACAAGATCAATTATATCCTTACAAAGAATTATCAGGTAATGGTATAGCTTATGCTAGACAACAAGCAACAAATATAGGTAAACAACGAGCTAAAGAATGGGAAGAAGTTCTTGAACATGCTAAAAAGATTCCAACAAGTGTAGAGGGTTTAGATGCTGATTGGGACTACTATAGACAATCACAGGTGCCAACAAGTGTAGGTAATTGGATTGTCAGAGGTATCAGAGGTTTGTTTGATGGTAAAAGTAAAGAAGAGTTTGAAAATGACCAACAAGCATATCGTGAAAATGTTATGTCCAATGAAGGTTTATTTAAAGACTATGTACAATTTAAAGATGTATATAATGATTTCTTGAGAACGAATCCTGCATTGGCTGACGAGTTTATGGGTAATTTGATTAAAGACTATAACGAAGCTCATGCAGAAGATGCTTTTTTACGAGATAAACTTGTATCTTCAGAATTAAAAAGAGACCCTGTTACTAATCCAGACGGAAGTTCACAAACTGTTTATAGTTTATTATTAACTAAAAAAGATGAAGATGGTAATTTATACCTAGAAGAAGGCAGTAGAAAAACTGTAGATACCAAACCAGCTGCAGGATTTAAACCTACATCGGCTAAATCTGACGATTTAGAGAGAGCTGAATCTTACGTTAATTCTTATAGAAAAGGTAATCCTGAATTTCAAAAGTTCTATGATAATTATTTCACACAAGAAACACAGATAGATATAGGTACTGAAAGAATCTTCCATGATCAAGTACATATTGCTCAGCAGTATATTAATAGATATCTTGATAACGAACCTATGTCTTATGAATTAGCTATTCAATATTTATATAATCAGTATGCAAGTAAAAAACCTGAAGATAGGTCCAGAGTTGTCAACTCCAGAGTTACTTTGTATGATTTAGACCCTTACATTAATCCTTCACAGGACTTTGAAGTATTTTTAAATATGGTACCAGATTTTGTTACAGATGGTACAAATAAACAAAGAATATATATTGAGACTAGAGCAAAAATTAATACAATGGTGCATGACAATGACCAACCATTTTCTCCAGAAGAAAAGTATGAAGCTCTAAAGGCTTTACAGCAACAATTATATACCCCTAAAGAGCTAGAAGACTTTTTTGATTCTGATGAAGATATTAAAAAGTTTTATGGTTTTCCTAAAGATTCTCCAGAGTCAACTTCAGAGCCAACTCCAGAGCCAGTACCTACTCCAGCCCCAAGTCCAGTAGCAACTTCTACTATGGGTCCTAGTGGTATGGTTGAATCTAGAAATCTTCTTTCAGATGTAGGACAATTTATAAGTGATGTTCAAAGAGACAGAGATGTAGAAATTTTAAACCGCTACGTTAATGAAGGTTATTCTAATACAGTAGTATTAAAAAGAATCCTTAGAAAATATGGTTTAGATGAAGATGCTTCTAAAGATGAAGTTTCAGAGTTTCTTCAAAGTCTTGAATCTTAATAATTCCTATGGCTAAATTTAAAAATGATATTTTTATTAATCCTCAAGTATATAATGTTCAGTACAAATATACTCTTGATGATTTAGAAAATGATGAACAATTCCAAGAAGTTTCACAACGATTCTTAACTTCTATTGGCGAAAAATCAGATGATATATTTGAATACCTAAGAGATTCAGATTTTAACTTATTATCTGGTATGCAACTTGCTATGGACAGTGGTAAGTTTTCTGAGCAACAACAACAAGACTATGCTTATCTTAGAAATAAATTTCAAGGAGCAGATGTTGGTAGTTTCAAGCAATATTTAAAATTAGCTAAAGATGGTTTAGTTGATATTGCTACTGACCCTACAGCTATTGCTGCTGCTCTTGCAATTCCTTTTACCGGTGGTTCTTCAGCAGCTGCTAGACAAGCACTAGCTTTAGGTGTTAAAAAAGGCATACAAGGAGTCACAGCAGAAAATATTAAATTAGCTGGTCGTCAACAAATAGGTAAGGCAGCAGCGGCTAATGCTGCTATTGGTGGTGTTTACACTACAGCTGATAATCATTTTCGTCAAACAGCACAACTTAATACAGGTTTAAGAGAAGCTTATTCAGGTAAAGAACTTGCTGCTATGGGCTTAGTAGGCTCTGCAGCTGGTGGGCTATTAGGTGCTGGAGCTAAAGCTTTACAAGTTAAAAACTCTACAGCTGCTTCTAGATTTACAAACGATAGCTACAGAGATTCAGCCATGAGTGATGGTATGTTTAGCTTTAGAAAAGGTTTAGATACTGCTCTCTCAAAAGTAGGAGGTTCGGCAGTTAGTATCTTGAATACTATGTCAACAAAATCCAACACTGCTAGGTTATTAGGTCAAATAACAGATGATTCATTTGATTCCAAAATTTTAGCAGGACGTTTAAAAGCTCCATCAGAATATAGTTTTGCTGAAAATTTAGATTTTTTAAGATCAACCTACATTAATCTATTTGATGCTGCTATGAAGCCTATAAGAAAAACAGGTTTTATAGATGCTCAAACAGAAAGAAATGTTATAAGAATTATTAGAGGCGATAAAGGTCGTTTTAGTGCAGTAGAACAAAGAGCTGCTAAAAAAGTTAAAGAGTTATTTAATAAAGTTGCTAAAGATGCTAAAGATGCTAACCTATCTTTAAATGAAGTTTTAGATTATTTTCCTAGGTCTTGGAACAGAAAAGCTATAGTAGACAACACACCAGAATTTATTAATAAGTTATTTAAAGACAAAGCTTTAAAAAATCCCAATACCAATAAACCTTTAACAAAAAAAGAAGTAGGTGAAGTTGTTGAGAATATGCTCAATAAAAACAATGAATTGTATGAATCTCATTCTAACTTAATAGGACAAGCTAGAGTCTTTGATATAAATGATTTAGATTACGAGAAGTTTTTAACCAACGATTTAGTTGAAGTTACACAAAATTATTTGTTAAATGCAGCTAGAGTTATTCAACATAAAAAATCTTATTTATTACCAGGTAAAGGAGTAAAAGCACGATACACACAAATTATTGGAGATGAAAAAAAAGCTTTATCTTTATATAGATTAAGTAATGAAGAACAATTTATTCAACGTTGGCTTGACCCAATAGAAAAAGAATTAAAAGAAAAGAATTTAACTTTAACTAAAAGAGATAAGGAAAAGATATTAGACTTATACAAATCTGTTACTGGACAAGTTGAGTTCTTTGATAGTCCAACTTGGCAGGGCTTATACGATGCTACCAAGTTAGCTAACTCAATGGCTTATCTACCTTTAGCTACATTGTCATCTGCTACTGAGTTGTTAATACCTTTACTAAAGACTTCCCCTGATAAATCAGCCAAAGCTTTACTTAGGTCTTTAACCAAAGGCAGTAAGATTTTACGAGAAGAAACCATTGGTAGAATTGGTAAAAAATATCCAGAATTATCTGATGATAAACTACTCAATGAAATGCGTAGTGTTTGGATTGCTATGGATGAAAGTGTCGGAGATGTTACCAACAGATTAGCTGGAGAGGGCTTACAAAATGAATTTGCTCGTAAAGGAGCTAGAGCATTCTTTAGATTTAACTTACTAATCCCTTGGACTAAAACTGTTCAAGCAGCTTCTTTCTCTGTAGGTAAAGATATTATTAGAGGTAACTTAAAAAAACTAAAATACTTACAAGACAAAGGTGTAGATGTATTTGCTTCACCAAGTAAATATGTTAAGAATATTAATAAGAACAAAACAAACTTCTTAAAAGAATTTAAAGATGATTTGACACAAGGTAGAATAGAAAATCTAAAGTCTGAGCTTTATGGTTTAAACATAGACCCTCGTAAAGGTTTAAAATGGTTAGACGATGGAGCTAAAGAAACTTCAACATTTTATTCTAATGACCTATTAAGAGGAGCAGCTCGATTTACTAATTCAGTTATCCTACAGACTGGTCGAGAAAGAGCTAAAGTTCCAACTTATATGACCAATCCTAAGTGGGATATATTGACTCAGTTTTTAAGATACCCTTATGTCTTTTCAAATACAGTATTAAAGAATTTCTTAAAAGAGTCTATAGACAAACCAGGAGTAGGTACTTCTAAGTTATTAACATTTAATGTGTTAGCTACCAACATTGCTTTAGAAACAAACTATTGGAGAACTTCTGATGAAATAAGAAAAAGAAGAGATGTAGAAGGAGTAAATAGAGAAGACATACTCAGAGCCTTCCAAAGAACAGGTATGTTAGGTCCTATGGATGTAGCATTGAGATGGCGAGATGGTTTACGTTATGGTCAAAGTCCAACCCTTGCTGCTTCTAATCTAGGTGGTCCTATTATTAATGATGTTTTAGGTGTAGCTTACTATCAAAGATATGCAGAACAATTAGCTCGAAAGACTCCTGGATATGGCTCTAAAGAGCTTTTAAAGCGAATAACCATACCTGGAACAGAGATAAAGCCTTTTAAGCCTGTAGGCGAAGCTTACGATGATTGGGTGGCTTACAATAAAGAGTTTGATAGAAGATTTATTAAAGAGCCTCTAAAGAGTTTACAAGAACCTCGTCCTAAAAAAAGATTTTACAAAGGAGGAGAAGTCAGTAAAGATGTGGAATTTGTTAAAGATGAAGCTGAAAATAGAATAGACCCATTAACAGGATTACCTTATGCCATGCAGTCTGATATACTAATAGACTCTATATTGAGAGAAGAACGAAAAGAAAGATTAGGTTTTGTGTTAGGTGGAATAGTTTCTAAAAAAATAGCTTCAAAAGTAGGTAGAAATTTAGTAAAAAAATTAATTCCAGATAAAAGACCTTCAGCTTATCATGGCTCACCTGCAAAATTTGATGAGTTTGCTAACCTAAAAAAGGGTGGAGCAATGGAAGAGGGTGTAGGTTATTATTTCACTGATGTTGAAGATTATGCTAAAACATTTGCTGGTGATAAACCCGGATTAAAAAACGTTTATAAGACTAAGTTAAATGTATTAGATGAAGAATTAATTAATCCTCATAAAGGCTTAAAAGTGAAAGCAATGCTTGATAGAGGTTATGGTCCAGATAACTTAATGTCAAAAAAAGAAACCGATAAGATTATCAAAGCGGTTAAAAATGTTCAAAAAGATTTGAGAGAAAAAGGATTTGATGACGAAGCAAATAAATTACAAGAATATTTAGATAGTGGTAATCTCTATGAAGTTATTCAAGGTTATGAAAGATTATTTACTAGAGATGATTTTTATAATCCTATATCTTACATAGAAAAAACACCAATTAATTTAAAATATCCTCTAATTCAAGATGCTTTAAAAGAACAAGGATTTAAAGGTTTAAAGATTAAACAGAATTATAGAGTCAACCCACTCAGTGAAGAGGGTATATTTAAACCTCAAACAACTTATGTCTTGTTTGATAAAAAAGATATTCAAGATTTAAATAGGAAAGAGTTTGGTAAAATAGGAAGCAGAGCATCCTCTGACAGAGACCCTGCATATATGGGCTTAACTGAAGATGATATTATAGAAGAGACAAGTTTTGATGAATATTACAATAATTTAGGAGAACAAATACCTAATGCTTTTGTTATGCGTATGTCTACTAAAAATTATTTAAAATTAACAACAGGTAATAAAAAAGATATAGATAGAATAAAAAAAGAAGTTGTAAAAGGATATGAAAGTGGTCGTAAATTTGGTAAGTTTAATCCTGATAAAGTAGATGATAGGTCTCAACCTATATATTTATATATTAATAAGTATGGAAAAATAACAAAACACGAAGGAAGACATAGAGCAGCACTTATTGAAGCAGAAGGAGGAAACACAGTTCCTGTTGTTATACATTTAAAAGAAGAACCCAAAGCAGGAGTTCTTAATACTCCAATGAGTAAAATTAAAAAGCCAAAAGATTTAGGTATCCCTAGTCTTAAAAATCAATATAATAATGGTTTTGATGTTTCTTTAAGTAATGAGGATGTAGCACTGGTTCGTAGATTATATTTTAACGAAGATATAGACAATGCAGTTAGTGTTGCTAACCAAACTGATAGACTTAAGTTTGCAAAGGGAGGTATGCCTATTACTCTTTATTACATAGGCGAACCTTCTAATGAATTAGATTTTAGTGAAGGTGAAACTCCAGAAAATAAACTTAAAGGTTCATTCAAAAATGATTTATTTGTTAAAGAAGGAACTAAAGTTGATGAGTTTGAACAATTACAAAAAGGTTTTAGAAACAAATTAATTAATCAAACCTTTACTGAAGAAGAAGAGGATTTAGCTTACAAAAAACTATTAAATATGTAATGATTTTATATACAGAAAAACAATTACAACAAGCTTGGCAGGATAACTGTAAAGTCAGATCAAAGTTAGACTTGCCTTGGCTAACTATAGAAGAGTTTAGACCTATCTATGAAGAAGAAATGGAAAAGTTTATGTTAGGAGAATACGATTAAATGAACATTGAATTATGCAAACAAGAAATAAAAAGACACGAAGGAGAACTGCTAGAAGTTTATGTCGATTCTTTGGGTTACAAAACCTTAGGGGTAGGACATTTAATACAACCACAAGACCCCGAACATGGTTGGGAAGTTGGTACTCCAATAACTCAAGAGGTATCTGACATATATTTTGAAGATGATTTCAATAAACATTTAGCAGAGGCGATACATGTGTTTGGTGAAGAAGAATCTTTTTATTTATTACCAGATGCTATTCAAAGAGTCTTGGTTAATAT
>Ga0222718_10004027_pt1 | contig 12360 bp, 12 predicted proteins | sample C33_27DmetaG_FD_165045 | JGI IMG/M metagenome (GOLD analysis project Ga0222718, IMG submission 165045) | Estuarine water microbial communities from San Francisco Bay, California, United States - C33_27D | ecosystem: Environmental > Aquatic > Marine > Unclassified | place: USA: California... | reverse complement strand
GTCATTTGCAAAGTTAATGATAGTTTTATTGAGCAAAATAATCTTACAAAAAGTACAATGAAGTTATTTTTTGATGAAAATGAATTCAAAAATTTATTTTCAGGTCTAAAAATTGAAAAAACAGTTTCTGGAGGTTCAGTTGCAAACTCTATGGTTGGTATATCGCAACTAGGCGATAAAGTTGGCTTTATAGGTAAAATTTCCGATGATGAATTTGGTAAAAATTATGAAGACGGGTTAATAAAAGAAAAAGTTGAATATCTTTATTCTAAAAAGCAAGAAAAATTACCTACTGGTATTTGTTTAATATTGGTAACACCAGACTCCGAAAGAACAATGTGCACATTTTTAGGAATAGCTGGAAAAATAAATGAAAAAGATATTAACACTGATGCAATTAAAAAAAGTGAGATAATTTTTTTGGAAGGCTACTTGTGGGATGAGGGAGAACCAAAGAAAGCATTTGATAAAGCAATAAATAATGCAAATAAAGTTGCTATGTCACTCTCTGACCTTTTTTGTGTAGATAGACACAGGCCTCATTTTTTAAACTTGGTTAAAAGCAAACTAGATATAACGTTTGCTAACGAGCAAGAAATTAGCTCATTAATTAAAATTAAAAATTTTGATGAAGTTATAGAATTTTGTAAACAACTTAATAAATTAGTGATTGTAACCAGAGGAGAAAAAGGTTCAGTGGCAATTAATGGTGATGAAGTTGTTGAAAATGATATAGAAAAAAATCTTAAAATTGTTGACCTCACAGGTGCGGGTGATCTGTTTGCTGCTGGATTTTTACATGGATACATCAATAAATTATCCTTAAAGGAGTGTCTTATAAAAGGCACTGAGATGTCATCAAGAGTAATACAACAAATTGGGGCAAGACTTTCAATTTAATTTTTATTTTAGAAAATAAGACTTTAGCTATTGAATATTTTTTTTATCTGATAACCATTTTTTTCACTAATTATAAATTGACTATCGTTAAATACATTTAAAATTTTTTTTCTTAACCTATAGATATGTGTTTCAACAGTATGAGTATCTATGTCAGATTGATAATTCCAAACTTCTTCTTGTAATTCCTCAACACTCACTGGTTTATATGTTCTAGATAAATAAATAATCGTATTAACTTCTTTTTCAGTCAACTTGAGTTTAATAGTTTTCATGAGTAATTCTCTTGAATTTAGATTGATTGTATAATTATTTATCTTCAGCTCTGACTGGCTGTTAAATTGTATTTTTAAAAACTTAATGTTTATATTTTCTATTAATTTAGAGATATTAATTGGTGTATTGTTTAAAACAAATTGATTGCCAATATTTAAATATTTTTTTTCTGAAATAATTAAAAAATGATTAAATTTTTTAACTTCTTTGATCAAAGAATTTTCATTATCTACAAAGACAATCTTAAAATTAAAATCTAAACTAAGTTCTTCAAGAATGTAATATAATGATTTAAACTTATATATTATTAATTTTTTTGCGGTCACAAGATAAAGAATATGACAATTTGTGTTAAAAATAAACATACACTTCAAATTGATGAATTTAAATTTAGGTGTTGTATTGGTAAAAGGGGTTCAACAAAAAATAAAAAAGAAGGTGATAAAAAAACACCAATAGGGTTTTTTGGAATTGAAAATCTTTATTTTAGAAAAGATCGCAAAAACAAACCATCAACTTTGCTCAAATGTGTCGAAATAAAAAAAAATATGGGTTGGTGCAATGATATTAATTTTCTAAAAAAATATAATAAACTTATTAAAACTGACAAAAAAATTAAACATGAAAAATTGAAAAGAAAAGATTATAAATATGATTTTATGATTCCGATTAAATATAATTTTAATAAACCTGTTGCCAATTTAGGTAGTTGCATCTTTATCCACCTAACAAGAGATTATAAGCCCACTGTAGGATGTATTGCTTTAAAAGAAAAAGATTTTTTAATTATGCTTAAATTAATTAAAAAAAATTCTAAAATAAAAATTCTCTAAGACCTTGGACCAAAAATTTTAGAACCAATTCTTACAAAACTTGAGCCAAACTTTACTGCTTCTAAGTAATCTGCAGACATCCCCATGCTCAATTCTTTTACACCAATTAATTTCTTTAATTTCAGCATTTTATCAAAATATAACTCAACATTGTTTGATATAGGTGGAATACACATAAGACCGACGATTTTTAATTTGAAATCATTAATACATTTTAAATAAAAATTCTTTACATCTTCTACCTTAATTCCACTTTTTTGTATTTCATTACCAATATTAACCTGGATAAATATTTTTAGTTCTTTGTTAATTTTTTTTTGCTCAGAAGAGATTTTTTCAGCTAATTTTAAATTATCTAAAGAGTGTATATAATCAAATATTGGTATTACATATTTAACTTTGTTTGTTTGTAATTTTCCTATCATATGAAGCTTAATTTCATGATTTTTTTTCTTAATATCCGACCATTTTTTAATGGCTTCTTGAACTTTATTTTCTCCAAAATTAGTATGCCCAATTTCAATTAGTGGGGCTATTTGCTCTAAATTAAATCTTTTACTAACAGCAATTATTTCTATTTGATTTTCTTTGTTAAGTTGTCTTAATTCAATTTCTTTTTTAATTTTGAATAAGTTTGAAACTGAAATATGCATAATAAAATTCCAGAATACTTTACATTTATAAATTCTTTTGAAAAAGAAAAAATTTATAATTTATCCTCAAAAGTTGGTATTATTTACAGAAACTATAAATTTAAATTAAATTCTAAACAAATAATTGAAATAAAAAATTTTTGTAAAAGATTGGGAAAAAAAATTTATTTAGCCAATGATTTTAAATTGGCAATTAGAAATAATCTAGATGGTGTTTATATACCTTCCTTTAATAAAAATTTTAATTATAAAATTTTAGCAAAAAAAAAAGATTTTTTAATTATGGGATCCGCACATAAGATTAGTGAAATTAAAATGAAAGAAAAACAAGGTGTCGAATTATTATTCGTTTCACCTCTTTTCAATAACAATAAATATAAAAAATCATTAGGAATAATTAAATTCAATTTGCTCTCAAAGATAGCTAAAACTAAAATTGTTGCATTAGGAGGTGTGAATAAAAGAAATATCAATTTATTAAAAATGACAAATATAAATGGTATATCTGGTATAAGATTTATAGAAGAATTTTCAAATGAAAAACAACTATATAGAAAAAAAAATTCAGATTTTACTCAATAGCTTTAATTCAAAACTATTTGATGATGTAATATTAAAGACTGAGTCTCTTATAAAAAAATTTCCAGAATATGTAATTTTGTATAACTTACTTGGCTCATCTTATCAAAATATAGGCAAATATAATAAAGCGAAAAATATTTTCATCCTAGGATTAAAATATGATCCAAAGAACGTAGCACTAAAAAATAATCTAGCAATGAGCTATAAAAACTTGTTACGGTATAAAGAGGCTGAGGAATTATATAATGAAATTATTACAGATAATTCTAAATATTTTAATTCTTATGTTAATTTGGCAAATTTAAAAAGAGACACAAATAAGTTTGATGAAGCAATTAAACTATATGAAAAAGCAAATACAATTAAACCAAATGAACCAATAATCTTATATTTATTAGCTCTTGCTAATCAAGGCTTGGGAAATTTTAAATTAGCCATTGATTATGGGGTCAAAGCATTAAAACTAAATCCAAGATTAACTCAAATTGATCATTTAATTGCGCAATCATCAAAATATGAAAACAAAAATGATCACTACAAAAAAATGTTTGATAAGCTAAAAAACTTAAACCTAAGCAATGATGAAAAAATTAATATCTATTTTGCAATTTCAAAAGCTGAAGAGGATTTAAATGAGTTTAACAGTTCTTTTGAATACCTAAAAAAAGGAAACGATCTAAAGCGAAAAATAACACAATACAATATTAAAGAAGATGAAGAATTATTTGATAAAATTATTGAGATTTTTAAAGATATTAATTTTCCAGAAATTAAAGAAAAAGATAATAATCAAATAATTTTTATCCTTGGCTTACCAAGATCTGGGACTTCTTTAGTGGAGCAAATCATTACTTCTCATAGCCAAGTATTTGGTGGGGGAGAGCTGCCAATTTTACCAAATATTATTAAAAATAATGTTATTATTAATGGCAAAATCGAAACCTCTAAGGCTCTAGACATTGTGCGAAGCTCTTATGAACTAGAAAGAATGTCAAAAGAATATTTAAAATACATTGATTATTTCAATTATAAAGAAAATTTTATAACTGATAAAGCGCCATTAAATTTTAGATGGATTGGTTTTATCAGGCTTATTTTTCCAGGTGCCAAAATTATCCATTGCCAGCGTGAACCAAAAAACAATTGTCTCTCGCTATATAAAAATTTTTTTGAAGGTGGATTAGATTTTACCTACAGTGAACAAGATATTGTAGACTATCACAAATCATACTGGAAACTCATGGAATTTTGGAACTCAAAAAAAAATAATAATATCTTAAATGTTAGTTATGAAGATTTAATTAATAATAATGACACTAAAATAAGAGAAATTATTAATTATTGTGGATTAGACTGGGAGGAAAATTGTTTATTATTTTATAAAAACAAAACTCCAATCAAAACAATGAGTACTGCTCAAGCAAGGCAACCTATTTATAAATCTTCCTTGAATATTTTTGAAAAATATAAAAATTATTTAAAAATTATCGATAGTAGCTTTTAAAAAAAAAGCCCCAGTTTAAAAAACTGGGGCTTTTTCAAAATTATTTTAAATAATAATTAGAAAGCAAATGATAAAGCAATTTCAGTCATTTGATCGTCTGATCCTGCTGTGCCATCATTATCTCTAACTTCGTTTCTGTTACCAGCGATTTTCATTGAACCCATAGTATATGCTACTGCAATACCTTCGCCTTTTTCAGTCACGTTATTTGCTGATGGATTGTCAAACTCAACATCTCTTTCACCGTATGAAACAGAAAGATTTTCGTTAATGTTGAATGCAATACCAAAAGCATCTACATTTTGACCTGCAGTACCATTAGCTCCAGATTGAATTGCAGACATTTGGTAACCTAAAGTTACTGGACCCATAGAATAGTTCGCAAATACAGTCCAGTGCTCATTATTATCTTCTACACCAGCGTTATTTGATTGCTCACCAGCTTCTGCTAAACCATAACCAGTTCCCCACGCAAGACCATCAACGCCTAATGCATCTCCGTTACCAGTTAGTGCAAAATCCCAAGCACTTTGACCAGCACCTGATGATACACCGTCAGCTGATTTAGTACCTGAACCTTTTCTTGCAGCACCATTAAATGTGATACCAGCAAATGTGTTGATGTAGTTAAATACACCTGAGCTTCCAGCTGCACCAACTAGACCTTTAGCTCCTGATGTACCATCTGTATCTATACCATCCCAGATTTCTTCTGCAGCAGTCGGTGTTTTGTCATCGATAGTTGCAAGACCTGAACCTGAACCTTGGTCAAATGCCAATGTTCCCATGTCTCCCATATCTACTGATAATCTAGCAGATGACATACCAGCAAATTGATCTTTTGATACTTGTAAGTATGACACTGTATAACCATTAACTTCACCTGAAGCTGTAAAAGCTAGGTTAGTTTTCATCCCGAAAGGGTTACCAGTTGTTTCTGTTGTGTCCTCTGAAGTGTAAGTTAACATAGTAGCACCACTTACAGACATTTCAGCTGCGTTTGCTGAAGCCACTGCAAGAGAACCTGCTAAAGCTGTTAATCCAACTTTTTTAAAGTTATCCATAATTTCTCCTTTTTGTTTATTTTTCATATATGAATGTTTCCAAAATACTCTAAAGTTTATCTAATTTACTATCAAATTTACTAAAATATCTCCTTTTTCACTAAATGTTGCATTTTTATCACATATGATAAAAATAGTCTTTAATAATCATTTAATTCAAACTAATACAATAATCAAAATATTTTATGAAAATTATCCTAATTTACTTATGTATTCTATTTTTTTTTACTTCGTGTGGAATATATAGACCAACCGATGCTAGGAAAGTTTCTGTGAATGCTAATGAAAGAGTAAAAAAAAATATTGAAGAAGGAAGAGGTTTTAGACTGGGTAGTATTGGAAAAAGTAATGGAGAATTTTTATTTGCTTCTTCTAACCCAATGTGGAGAGCAACATTAGAAAAGCTTGACTTTGCTCCCTTAAATGTTGTGGATTATAGCGGAGGTATGATCGCTACAGACTGGTATAACGATGGAACTAATGAGGAAGAAATTAAAATTTCAGTAAAATTTTTATCAAATGAAATTAGATCTGATGCAATTGAAATTTTAATTCATACAAGGCTTTGTAAATCGTTTAATGATTGTAAGATTATAAAAATAAGCAACAATACAAATCAAGAAATAAAGCTATCTATTTTGAAAAGAGCTGCAGAATTAAAAAATCAAGATTTTGCAAAAACCAAAGAAGAAATTGGTGAGTATAAAATACCAGGTAAAAATTTTTAGCCAAAGTTCTACTTAGATGTCTAATCAAACTAGATATAACTTTAAAGATGTAGAAAAAAAATGGCAAATTTACTGGACTAAAAACAAAATCTTTTCATCAAAAAAAAATACAAAAAAAAAATTCTATTGCTTAGAAATGTTTCCATATCCATCAGGCAAAATACATATGGGACATGTTAGAAATTATACAATTGGCGACGTATTAGCGAGGTATAAAACTCTTCAAGGATATAATGTTTTGCATCCTATGGGCTGGGATTCTTTCGGAATGCCGGCAGAAAATGCTGCAAGACAAAATGATTTAAACCCAAGGATTTGGACTGAACAAAATATTGATGTGATGAAAGGTCAGTTGAAGCTATTAGGTCTTTCAATTGATTGGGACAGAGAAATTTCTACATGTTCCCCTGAGTATTACAAACATCAACAAAAACTTTTTCTAGACCTTTATGATAAAGGACTTGTCTATAGAAAAGAAAGTTACGTTAACTGGGATCCTGTAGATAAAACTGTCCTTGCAAACGAACAGGTAATTAATGGCAAAGGTTGGAGATCAGGTGCAGTTGTTGAAAGAAAAAAATTAAATCAATGGTTTTTTAAAATTTCAAAATTTTCAGAGGAACTACTAAATAATCTTGATCAACTTAAAGAGTGGCCTGATAAAGTTAAAACTATGCAAAAAAATTGGATTGGGAAATCTTATGGTTGTGAAATTGACTTCAAAATTGAGGGGTCAGATAAAGTTAGCTCTATAAGATGCTACACTACCAGGCCAGATACTCTTTATGGATTATCTTTTTTAGCGGTTTCTGTAGATCACCCTGTTTCAAAATTATTTGAAAATGACCCAAATTTTATTAAGTTTAAAGAAGAATGTTCAAAAACAGGAACAACTGAAGAGTCAATCGCTCAAGCTGAAAAAATAGGTTTTAAAACAAATCTACTAGCTCAAAGTCCTCTAAAAGCTCATGTAAAAGTTCCAGTTTATTTTGCAAATTTTGTTTTAATGGATTACGGATTAGGTGCTGTCTATGGGTGCCCAGCACATGATCAGAGAGATTATGATTTTGCAAAAAAATATAAATTAGAAATTAAAACTGTAATAAAACCTAATAACGAAAATGATGATTATGTTGTAACTGACAAACCTTATCTTGAGACTGGTTCTATGATTAATTCAGATTTTTTAAATAACATTTCAGCACCCATTAAGTCAATTCCAAAGATGATAGATTATCTTGAAAAAAATAAAATTGGAGTTAAAAAAATTAATTATAGACTTAAAGATTGGGGAATATCTAGACAAAGATATTGGGGTTGTCCAATTCCAATTGCTTACAACAAAGACAATAAGGCAATAAAAATTCCTGAAAACCAATTGCCAGTAATTTTACCAGAGATTGATAAACTTGAAAAAAGTGGCAATCCTTTAGACAAACTAAACGAATGGAAATCTGTAGAAATTAATGGAGAGAAATGTACAAGAGAAACAGACACTTTGGATACATTTGTAGATTCATCATGGTATTTTTTGAGGTTTTGTTCTTCTAAAAATTTAGATAAGCCTTTTAATCAAGATGATATAGATTATTGGATGCCGGTAGATCAATACATTGGTGGTGTTGAGCATGCTATATTACACCTTCTTTATTCAAGATTTTTTACAAGAGCAATTGGTCTAGAAAATAAAAATTTCAATCTTAAAGAACCATTTAAAGGTTTGTTCACACAAGGAATGGTATGTCACGAAACTTATAAAGATAATAATGGTAATTGGTTGAGCCCTGATGAGGTTTTTTCAGATGATGGAAAAAATTTTTATTTAAAAAATGATCCAAAAAAAAAATCTAAAATAGAAGTTGGCCCATCAGAATCAATGTCTAAATCAAAAAAAAATACTGTTGATCCAGGTTCAATTATTAATAAATATGGGGCAGATGCTGTAAGATTTTTTATTTTATCTGATAGTCCCCCCGAAAAAGATGTTCAATGGTCTGATGCTGGAATGATATCTTCTTATAAATATATTCAAAAGTTTTGGTTGCTCAATCTAAAAATTTTAACTTTAATAAAAAAAGATTTCACAATAAAAAATTCTGAAATAGACTTTTTTACCAATCAAGTAATATATAAATTAGAAAAAGCATTGGAAGAATTTAAATATAATCTAATTATAGCTTTATTTCATGAAATTTATTCCTTTTTTAACAAAATTGCTGATAGAGAGTTAAATTATCAAAATTTAAAAGACAATTTTGAAAAAATTCTAATAACGATGACTCCTGTAATCCCGCATATCACAAATGAATGTCTAAAAAAAATATCAAACCCAGATTATGATAAAATTAATTGGCCTAAAATTAATGTCGAGCACCTAAAAACAGAGAGTTATAATGTGGTAATTCAATTAAATGGTAAAAAAAGGGGTTTAATAAAAATTAACAAAGAAATGGATGAAGAGGAATTAAAAAATGAAATTAATAAGGCAAAAATTATTGAAAAATATATTCAAGGTAAAATAATCTCAAAAACTATATATGTTAAAAATAAACTAATAAACTATATTATAATATGATAAAAAAATTACCTGTACTTGTATGCACAATAATTTTTTTTATCAGTGGTTGTGGCTATAAACCAATTTATCGAGCTAACAACCCTGATAATTTTAAGTTCTCAGAAATTAATTTAAATGAAAATAAAAAAATAAATCAAGAAATTCTAGATTTTTTATCATTAGAAGAGGCCAAAGGAGACAATGATTATCCAATACTATTCATTACTTCAAATTATACTACGGACGAAACTTCAAAAGACTCCAAGGGGCAAGTAACAACTTACAGATCAACAATAAATGTAACATTAGATATTATTAATAGTAAATCACAAAAAATAACTAGAAATTTTAATAAAAACTCTAGCTATAACAATCAGGATAGCAAATTTGAACTATCAAAGAATCAAATCCAGATAAGAAATAACCTAATAAAATCTATTAGTGAGGAAATATTTCGATTTCTAAATATTCGATGATTGTTAAACATTTTCAATTAAATGAGAAAAATTTATTACAAAAAAATTTTTTTTTAATCTATGGAAATAATCGTGGGCTTATACAAGAGATAACTCGTGATATTATTAAAATAACTATAAATAAAAATGTTCATAAATATCAAGAGGATGACATACTTAAAAACGAAAACGATTTTTTAGAAAGAATTTTCAACAAATCTTTTTTTGATAATGATAAAATTTTTATTATAAAAAAATCTACAGATAAGATTTTAAATATTATAGAAAAAATAGTTTCAAAAAATCTAAGCGAAATATTTTTTATATTTTTATCAGAAACACTTGAAAAAAAATCAAAATTAAGAAATTTTTTTGAAAAAGATAAAAAATTAATTTGCATACCAGTTTATGAAGATAATTTAAAAACCTTAAATGACATTGCGATAAGATTTATAAATGAAAATAAAATTAATATCTCTAGACAAGCAATTGATGTAATCACGCAACGAGCATCTGGTGATAGAATTAATTTAATTAATGAGCTAAATAAAATAGAAAGTTACACAACTAAAAAAAAAAAGATCAATCTGGAAGATGTTTTGAAAATAACAAATCTAACAGATAATTACTCTATCAGTCATTTTGTTGATCAAAGCCTATTAAAAAATAAAAATAGAATGAAAAAAATCCTTAATGAAAATATCTTTAATACTGAAGATTGTATTGTAATTATAAAAACTTTTTTACTTAAGCTTAAAAAACTAAAAAAAATAAAAAGAAGTTTGATAGAGGGCAAAAATATTGATTATATTTTTTCAACATACAAACCTCCTATTTTCTGGAAGGATAAAGAAACTATACAAAATCAATTAAATGAACTAACAATAAATCAAATAAACCTTTTGATTAAAAAAGTTAATATTTTAGAATTATTAATTAAAAAAAATTCTCAATTATCAAAAAAACTTATTAATAACTTTATTTTTGAATGATCAAATTATTAATAATTAGATTTAATTATTTCAATAATTTTATTTAATTGATCAACATCTTTATAAAAAAAAGTAATTTGACCTTTATTTTTTTTATTATTTTTTATTATTACAGATAATCCAATTTTTTCAGATATTGATTTTTCTAAACTTTCAATATTAATATCTTTTGGGATTTTAGCTCTAAATTTTTTTCTTTTAAACAACTGAACTAACTTTTCTGCTTGCCTTACGGAAAGTTTTTTCTCTACTATTTTGTTAGCAACAAAACTAGCATTTTCTAAACCTACTAAAATCTTTGCATGTCCTGAGGTTAATTTTTGAGCTTCAATTAAGTTTATTACTTCTTTTGACAATGTCAAAAGTCTTAAAGAATTTGCGACATGGCTTCTGCTTTTTCCAATAAATTTTGATACCTTTTCTTGATCATAAGAAAATTCATCTATTAATCTTTTGTAACCTTGTGCTTCTTCAAGGGGGTTTAGGTCGTGCCTTTGAACATTTTCTACAATGGCAAACTCTAAAGATTTTAAATCATCTGCCTCTGTAATTACAACAGGTACGTTGTGGAGTCCGGCTCGCTGAGCGGCAATCCACCTTCTCTCTCCAGCTATTATTTCGTATTTAGATTTATTGTCATTTGATTTTCTAACAATAATTGGCTGAATCATGCCTCTTTCTTTTATCGAATTAGTTAAATCTTCTAAATTTCTTTCATCGAATATTTTTCTTGGTTGATATTTGTTTGGTATTAAATCACTAACAGGTAGCTGATTTTTTTGTGTCTCTACTTTAGTCTCTCCAATTAATGAAGATAAACCTCTTCCTAGACCTTTTTTTATTTTATCCATTATGCAGCACTCCCTATTGTCGACTCTTGATTAAGAAATTCATCTGTAAAACTAAAATAAGACTTGCTGCCTGGACATGATTTATCGTAAACTAATACTGGCATCCCATGTGAGGGAGCTTCTGACAATCTTACGTTCCTCGGTATAACTGTTGAATAAACTTTTTTACTAAAATAATCTCGAGCTTCTTTTTCAACTTGTGAAGACAGCTTATTTCTTTTGTCATACATCGTTAAGAGTATACCTCTGATTTTTAAATCAGGATTTAAGTTAACTTTTATCCTATCAATTGTTTTCATTAATTGTGTTAACCCTTCAAGTGCAAAAAACTCTGTCTGAAGAGGAACTAATAGTGAGCTGGAGCTGACTAGAGCCATGACTGTTAATAAGCTTAGAGATGGAGGACAATCAATGAGCACATAATCATACGATCCTCTAGAATTGTTTAAATACGCGGCTAATTTGGCTTTTAAAATAAAGGCTCTGTTGCTATCGTCAGCAGTTTCTACCTCTAATCCTGATAAATCTACATTAGAAGTGATGATGTCTAAATTATCAAATTGTGTTTTTTTAATTACCTGAGTAATTTCTTTAGATCCATTTAATACTCCATAAATAGTGTCACTTGAGTTATCCATATTTGATATACCTAGACCTGTCGTTGCATTTCCCTGTGGATCTAGATCAATAACTAAAATCTTTTTTTTTAATTTGGAAAGCCCAGCTGCAAGATTTATTACTGTTGTAGTTTTACCTACCCCACCCTTTTGATTTATGACTGAAATAATTTCCATTTAAATTATTTAAAATTATTTTAATTTTTCATTTTTATTTTTTTAATATTTACCAAAAAAGAATCTTTGTTTGTTAAACTTTTTTTTTCTTTGTATTCGAACTCCCATTTTTTTTTTGAATTTTTAAAAACTTTTTTTCCACTCTTTCCCTTAAAAAAAATTAAATTTTTA
>Ga0222718_10004026_pt1 | contig 12360 bp, 19 predicted proteins | sample C33_27DmetaG_FD_165045 | JGI IMG/M metagenome (GOLD analysis project Ga0222718, IMG submission 165045) | Estuarine water microbial communities from San Francisco Bay, California, United States - C33_27D | ecosystem: Environmental > Aquatic > Marine > Unclassified | place: USA: California... | reverse complement strand
TGCCTAACTGGAGTACGCACTCCGGCCATGACCGGCGTTGGGATATTGATTTTAAATAATGAGGTCGCATCGTAGTATCTCCTTACATAATACATTCTATCTTCTTTAGGATAGTTAGCAAATAGCGTTGCCGCAATCATCATATACATGTGTTGCGGAGTTTCAAATATTTGATTGTTACTTCTATCTTGGCATAGATACTTGTCCACTACTTGACGTAGTCCTGCATAGGTAAAGTTTTCATCACGCTTATGTTTAATGTATCCATCAAGATTTGATATTTCTTCATCGGAATATGATTCCAATATACTACTATCATAAACACCACGGCTAATATTTAAGTCAATCATTTCACGTAACGATTTGGTTTTATATTCGCCAAATACATCTTTGTAGATACCATAAGCAAGTAAACGTGCCGCGGCAAATTGATAGTTAGGTGCGTCTAATGAGATAAGATCGTTTGCACTACGTATTAATATTTCTTGAATTTCCCCTGTAGTCATACCATCATAAAACTGCAAATTTGAATTCATTTCGATTTGACTTGCACTAACTCCTGCTAAGTTTTCACAGGCATGCATTACAACTTTATGTATTTTGTCAATGTTTAATGGTTCCGGCTCGCCGTTCCTTTTGATAATATTAATCTGCGTCATTCTAATTTTTCCTCTTTCTCATTGTTAATAGTGTTATCATATTTATTGTAGCCTTGGCATGGTATAGATTCTTTGTGACACTAAAGATTTTGGAATATCTTTAATTGGCACGGGTAAATCATAAACATATCCTATCACATATTCACCAAAGTATAATAAAAATAACAAGTCGTCAGTACTTTCGACTCTATTACCAATATGTATCTCTACATCTTCGGTGGCAAAACGCTCTGTTAACTGTAGTGTGTAACAGATAAGTAAGATTTTTGCTTGCTCACTAAAGCGACTTGCTTCAATTAGGTTCCACGGCTGTGGCCATTCAGTATTACTCCATAAATTAAGCTCAAGTTTGCCAACCGGTGCTTGATTTACAAAATTAATTGTATCTTGGAGAGGTTTTCGTGACTCTTCTATATAGTTACGAAAGTCTTTCCACGCCCGTAGTCTGTCTTCGTACTGTAAATCAAACATGCTTACGCAGACTGGACGTTAATAGTGTATGTAAAAGTTCCTTGATCACTCGGTGTTGCATTTTTAACCTTAATTAGTATTGTATCTGTAGTAGTGTCAGCGTTTGTATCTGCTAGTTCTGTACTAATAACCATATTAGGTGCATAATTACTGTCACCAAAATAATCATAGTCATCAACTAGATGAACTGCATCTTGTGTTCTATCACACATGATATGCAATACACCTTTGCGAGATGCATTAACTGTACTACTGTCATAATTATACATTACTTTATACCCTCTTGTCAAGTCTCCAGGTAACCGAAATAGCGTAATAGGCGTATTTCTTTCATTAATGGTTAACTGTTGGAACCCTCCAATATTAGCAGAAACTGGTCCTGCTATTTCAGATACATAAGGTGCATCCAAAATATAAGTTTGGTCGTACCCGAGTAGTTTTGTTCTCGAGAAGTTGTCTTCTATACTGTTGTTATTACCTTTTTCAAATTTAATAACGCTGTATTGGGCGTTCCCCTCATTGCCCCCTACATTACCAACGCTGTCAAAGAAGTTAGATTGGCTTACGTTACCTGTTCCTTCTTTAATCCATATTGCCTCGTTGTCAATATTTGTGAATTGGCTTAATGTAATTGTGTTGTCATACGGTCCTGTGTCTTGTCCACTTGTACCTATGACAGTTCCGTATCCAAAAAGGACAGCATGTCCGCAGTCGGATACATTTATATTTGTAAACTTATTTGCATTGATATCAAAATCACTTGCTATAGCAACATCAACACCTGACACATTAATATCGTCAAAGATGTTGTTCGAACAAGTCACTAATGTACTTAAACTGTTCATTTCGATTGCTCTGTTTGTTACTACGATTGCATCACCTGATTCCCAGTAGTTTACAAATTCTAAGTTTTCAAACTTACTGTTTTTACAACTTTGTAATTTTAACATAGGTCCTGTGCCTGTGCTATCTAATGTCATTCCTGATATTGTTATATTTTGTGCTTGATTAAGTGTTGTACTAGAACTATCACTTGCATAATTTCCAGGTGTACTTGATTCGTTTACAGTTTCAAATATTGGATTGTTTGTAGTTTGAATAAATTTAGTCTTTCCTGTGCCTGCACCTTTTAGTGTTGTAAACGGAGGAACCTTCAAACTATCAGTTAAACGGTATAGTCCTGGCTCAACAACAAGAATAACTCTTGCTTGTTCTGTACCTTTGGTACTTGGATTTAAAAATAGTTGATCAATTGCACGTTGTAATTTTTCAGTTTGGTCAGTATCGTCGCCGTCAGCATTAAATGCATATGTACTTACAATATCATCAAGTCTCTGTTGCAAAGATCTTTTAACTGGAAGATTAATAGTAGTACCAGTTTGTATTGTTGATCCTGATTTATATGTATATTGGTCGGCAAGTGCAAATAAATTGTCATGTTCTGTTAAAACTTTTGTATTACCTACTAACGGAGCACCTTCTGAAACACTACCGTTACCTACGAACATTTCTTGTGAATCCATTGCCCAACCTAGCTCGCCGCCAGCAAGTTGTGGAATACCTGAACCTTGGTTCTTTTGGCCACGGCGTATTTGGATTCGTGATATTTGAATTACTGCCATTTAAATCTCCTGTTATACATATTTATCCGTGTTGCTCATAATATGTATACACTCTATTGTACCATTCGTTGCGCCATTCGTCATATTCATGAGGCCATAGATCAAATTGTTGATATTCTAATGCACGACTACACATGAATATATGTCCTTCACGTATATTTGTACCGTATATTTCGTTATGTGCTTCTGCATATGCTACTAATTGTAGGAAATAGTCTTGAACCCATTCTAATTTTTTAGGTTTATTAGTTTGTTTAAAGTCCATTATAGCAGGATTGCCTTTGTATTGCCCTACTAAATCAGTTGTACCAGCATACATCTGCGGCATGTATAAATTTACTTCTGAGCCCCATATCTCATCTACATCAACCATAGCATTGTCACGTACTTGAGTTGCCATTTGATGAGCTTGCTGTGCATAAGGATTAGAACCTGGAGTAGGCCATTCACCAAACTCGATATAGTCTTCGAGATACTTGTGCATACGTGTTCCAACACTAGATGCTTCAGTTACAATCTCCTGTGCTTTCTTTTCACCTACCCGTTTGCGCCAAGCAATAAGGTGTGTTTTATCTTTAGTAGCATCTAAGATTGTAGTAACACTTGCAACAGCATGTCCGTCGGGTGTAAGATACTTGCGTTTACCGTCTACTTGTTTTCTTGAAATTGGTTTGTAATCGTGTACTTGTTTAATTAGACTCATTAGGTATTTCTCTGTGTTTATATTTTACATCAATGACGATGCAACGTCTTTGGTTTAGTGTAGGATAAACTCCGTGCCATACTTCGCCATGCATCATAATGCATTGTCCTCTGACACTAGGATGTTCTTCATAGTGCTGATATCCGTTAGGTGCTGGCATGAATGTAAACAAGTTTCCGTTTACTTCATTTCCTTCTACTTCTGGAACATCGTCAAAATTAATCACGCAGGATATCTCTCCTCCGTGTGGATTAAGTGCTTCGTAACTGTGTCTATGAGCAGTTTGAAATCCATTGATATTATAATCAATACACCAACTTGCTAAAACACATTCAATTTGAAATGGCAAACGTAGGTCATCAAACTTGCTTTGCATCCAAGTAAAAAAATCTTGTTGTTGTGGTATCCAATCGTCTTGGTCTAGAGGAAACTGTGTTCCACTATTAGTATAAGTGTATCTACTTTGATCGATTTTAGATTGTTTAAGTTTAAACAAATGTTCCATCTCTTCAAATTTAGGATATTGGCTAACAAGCATCCAAAGATGGTTCAAGGTATAAAAGGTGTCGTCACCTAACTGTTGTTTGTAATCACTCATTTTCTTCTACTTCAAATCCTGGTCTATCAAAGTTCGTAAAGAACGGATCGGAGTAGAATGGGTCAACTGTTGAAAAGCCATCTACTGCTTCAACAGTGTGTACTTCTCGTACATAATGTTTGATCATATTTTCGACACCCATTTTAAGTGTCATTGTACTTCCAGCACATCCTGAACAGGCACCTTGTAGTTCTAGTAACAAGTGTCCGTTTTCATAACTCATAAATTCAATGTTGCCTCCGTGTTGTGCTACACTAGGCTGAACATTTTTTACAATGAGATCTTTAATTTGTTCTATTATTTCTTCGTTTGTTCTATCAGTCATACGTTTCTCCATGTTCTTATATTATATAATCAATATGGAGTAAAGTCAACCGTTATTATGACATTGCGTTAGCAGTTGCTCGTTGTGCCATATTATCTACAGCATCGTCTGCAGGTTCTTGCCCTGCTTGTGGATCTTGTTTGTCACCAAAACTGATGCCATCTGGATCAAAACTTGTAACTAACTCTGCAATAGCCGGATCGCTATCATATGCTACTTTAAAACTTTCTTGATCAAACTGTTCGCCGCCCATATTTTTCATAATGGCATTGAATTCGGACCATGACATTTTTTCAACGCCATCGTTTTTTATTGTAGTAAGTGCTTTGTGGACAGTTTTAGAGGCCGGCTGTGACTCTAAGACTTTTTTTTTGAGCCTACTAATAGTTGGCCTAACTTACGAGATTTTTCAATTGATTCTCGTTGTTCTCGACCTGCTTCAGCTTCGCCTCCAGCCGCCGCTCCTGCCGCATCAAATTCGTCGCCTGCTGGTTCTTCTGCTGGTGCCTCTGCTCCTGCTTCTTGATCTACTGTAGGTTCCATTGCTGGATCTGCTTCTGGATCTGCTTCAGTGCCCATTGTTTCTGGAGCGCCTTCGCCTGTCAGGACAGCTACGCCGCCTGTTAATGAATTTCTAGTTGTTTCTAATGTTGCAAATAAACTTTCAAGTGCTGGTTTAACTGCGCCTATAAATGCCTCGGACTGTTCGCTACCAACTTCGTCTCTGATCTTATCGCCTAGTTCTAGCATTGATTCTGTTTGCATTTCTGCTGTGTCTTCCATCCAACCTGTTACTCTGTCCACCATATCTTTAGCGGCCATAACAAGTGCGGCATTTTCTTCTGCGCCTTCTTTAAGTTTGCTGGCATCTGACTCAACTGATACAACTTCACGCTCTGCAATCTCTGCATTAAGTACGTCTAAGAAGAGCTTGTTCTTAGTGTACTCAGGACTGCCTGTTTCGTTGAAGTTTTCGTTTGCTTCTGTACTTGCAATACGTGTTCTAATTTTATTACGAGCATCTTGTAATTGCTCTAGTGTAAATGTTTCTAAGTTAATTCTTTGACCAAACTTACTGGCAAGGCTTTCGTTTAAGCTCTTTGCTGTTATTGGTTTTGAAAAATCCGTTACTCTCATGGTAGCTCTTCCCTTTGTATTTGTTATATTTATTTATCATAAAGATACGTTTCAATTGTTTCTCTGACTTTATAACATGCAGATATAGCAATATCTAAGCGTGTTTCTGTGACTTCTTTCTTCATTTCGTCTTTTGTTACAGATATTGTGTGTTTATGAAACAAAATATCCATATAATGCTTAGAGAACTGCCTATCTAGTTCTAACAGTGTATTTATGCTAGTTACATAGCCTGCATTGTTTTGTACAGCTATTGCAAGTGCTGTAATCTTATTGGCAGTTTCAGCTACTTTACGTTTGTCCTTAGTACAAAATACAACAAATCCATGCCTAGATGTTTGTATCATACTATGTTCAATATAGATATCACCACCTTTAGTATAAGGGAGCTTACCTACATTAGTAGTTACTATATCGTCTAATTGTTGTAGTACTTTTTCGTTATAGATCATTCGCTAGAACCATTATAGTGCCGTTATGCTTTACTTTAGTTACAAGATGTTTTCTGATTAATCCTTCAATTATGAATCTTTCATGTTCTGTAAAACTTGCAAGTAATTTTATATCTTTACACTTGGAAAGGATAGTCTTTTCTTCATTGCTGGTGGCAATGGTGAAGTCTTTGATAAGCTCGTTCAGCTTCATACTATACTCCTGCTAACCTTTTTATGATTGGTTCTAGTTCTTTTTTACTGTGTACTGTTTTTAATGGTTCACCTGGTTTTGGCTTAGGGTTTACCACTGTGACTTGATCGCCCTTGACATCGTCAATTTTAAAGTCTGTTGGTGCTGTTCCTCCATCTGCTGTTGGCATAGGCACTGTTGCACCTTTCTTTAGCATCTGTTGTGCGAGCATTTTGTTTGCTTGTGCGCCGACCTTCTTAGCCATCTTGTTGCCAGCACTTCCAGTTGGAGTTGCAACTGCTGTTGCTCCAACTTTAGCATTTACTTTATTCATCTTTGGATTTGCACCCATAGTTTGTCCTACCTTGCTCCCAGTAGGTGCAGGTCCTTTGAGTAGTTTGTTTAGATCAGGAATTGCTTCCTTTACGTTCTGTTCTGCTTGTTTACCAAAGTCACTGAATTTCATGTTTAATTACCACTACGTATTTAATTACTCTTATGTTGTATTTATTAGGAATCTTTTTATCTTCTATGTATTCGACCGTATTAGTACAACCAAATTCTTTGTTTAGATTCTTAATTTTCCTAGCCCACCATGATGGCTCTTCAATTATTAAATGTGCATTGCGTCCATCCGGTAAGCGTTTTTTAGCAGGATGACATGCTATAAAATGATATTGGTATTTGGTTGCTCGTGCGTATAAATCTCTTAGTGTTGGTTTTAATTGTTTTGGTTCAACATGTTCTAGTACATCACTACTAATAATTAAATCAACCTTGTTTGGTAAGTCGTTTGGAAAAGTAATAGGGTCATATTGGTACACTATACATTCCGGATACTTTTTTCTTAATGCTGTTGTTAAGAAACCTTTGCCGCATCCCCAATCAAGTATAGTTTTAACTTGTCCACTTTCTATTAGCTTCGCAAGCTCTGGTTTAATTTCTGCTCCGCTTCCAAAACTCTTATTATGCATCAATGTTAATTGTTTTTTATATTCGTCACTTATTAGGTTAATTGTCATTTAATCTTTCTCCGACGAGTATTGTTTTTTCTTCTTGTAGTTCTAGTACGCATCTTATTAAGTTTAGTTATCCTAGGACTTGCACCGTAAAAATTCTTAGTACGTGAAGTCTTAACTTTAATAGCACTTCCTCTACGTTTGGCCTTCTTCATTGATATCATGCTCTTAACTCTCTTAGGAGCATTACAAGTACTAGGGCTGGCTACTTGACGTCCTTTTCTTGGACCTGTGGTACAACGATACTTACGGACAATCTTACCTTTGCTTCGTCCCCATACAGATGTTACACCTTCTGTGATGTCTTGGACTAACATTTATCTTCTTCTCTTGTTTAATCTGGTTAACGTTCTAGACGCTGGATTTAATCTTTTAGTACGTTTGGTCTTACGTGTAATTCTTGCACCTAGTCTAGCACGGGTCTTCTTCATAGACATACGCTTTTTCATATCAGGTGCGGCAAAACACTGTGCCATCTTAGCAACAATGCGTCCTTTGCGTCTTCCGGAAGTACAACGATACTTACGGGTCAGCTTGGTGCCTTTACGTCCCCATATCTGCTTTTCATCCAGATCTATTGATGTGACTTCTTTTATTAACATACTGTATTTATGTGAAAGGAACTATGATAAGTTCATTAAGAGAACGATAATTGTTGAAAGTAAACCTGCTACTACTGTGCCAGCGGCACCGATCATAACTTTAATCATCGACTTGTTACCGTTTACGATATCTAGATGGATGTGTTCTACTTTTGATTCAATCTTGTCAAGGCGACCTTCAAGCTGTTCATACCTTTGCTGGCATAAATCTACGTGTGCTTCTAGGTTTTCTTTTTCTAAATCAGTGGCTTTGGCCATACTAAGTTCTCCATTGTATTGAGTTACTCTACTCGTCGTTTGCCTGGAATATTATGTTAGTTTTGCCTGTGTCTGATGTTCTAAATACATTATTATTTATCAGAATAGTCTCTTTTAATTGAGGTATAACAGGAACTAAATCAAAATCTTTAGCAACTTCAATAGGATCAAAACCTGCTACTGCTGAATCAATAGTAAACTCAAAAGTCCATACTAAGTTTTTACCTTTGTATTCATTACCGAACCCTATCTTGTGTAGTTGTTCTTCAGTCATTTCATTAACTGTTGGGCTTGCTTCGTAGTAAGGATTAAAACGCATACTTAGAGTTTGAAAGAACGTCATAAAGTTTGCTTGTTGATTTATTGCTTGCTTATCGTCAGAACGAGTACGGTGCTGTTTAGTTTCAGTAATATCGATAAGTGTTAAGACTTTCATACAACTACTTATCGGCCATAAAAAAAGGGTGCCGTAAAAACGACACCCTTTAAAATTGAGTAAGTTACTCTAGCGTTATTATGCCGCTACAACAAACTGACCACCAGCTGTAACTGTAGCTGAAGATAAGTCGATTGAGTCAACTGTACCTAGGGCTCTTACGATCGCTTGTAGTGAAGCCGCTGTGTGCTGACTACCGTCTACTACGATACTAATTAAACCTGCTGTACCTTCTGAGTTTAAAGCAACTGGGTTTAACGCTTGTGCGATTGCTTCAATTGTTGAACCAATTCCACCTTTGCCTGCGACTGAAGCGCCACAACCTACTACGTAAAAACCTAAGTTTGCTGTTGAATATAGAACTGCGTGTGCATGTCCTAATCCGTTTGTTCTTGTTATTCCTGCCATTTTATTCTCCTATAATTAAATGTTTTCTCTTATGACAGCATTTCGCTACTCTGCGAAGTTGCTATATGTATTTACCATATAGGAAGAAAAAGGCTTATTTACGGTCTCTTTTGGCTCTATTTTCTAGTTGTCTTAACATTTGAGCATAGCCTGGGCCTGCTTTTACTATGTTATCTACTAGTTTAATGATAGGCATGTATGCTTGTACTGCCGCGGCAGGTATAGCTTGTCCTGATTGTGCTTGATCCATAAACTTTTTAAACATACCTAACTGGCCACTACCTACAAGTAATCTATAGACAGCTAGGTCTCTTCCTTGTAGTGCAATGTCTGGTGCACTTATTGTTGGTTCTGGATCTCTTAGTGTTGAAGTTTCTAAATTTTTATCAGCGGCTAATTGTTCTAGGTCACTGATTATATCACTTGCTCTTAGTTTTGCTCTTACTGCATAAAGTAATCTTGTTACAAGTTTCTTTTGGTCTGTTTTATTTAATCTATCAAAGTTAAACACACTACGTCTGATTGCTTTGTAGTCACTGTTAGATATCTTAAGAGCATTTTCAATACCTACTAGTGTCTGTTGATCATTGCTGTCAGGCGCTGATCCACTATCTAGTTTTGCAATATAACGATTAAATGCAAATTGTGGAAACTGTGTAATCTTACGCATACGAGAAGCCGCACCCGGATCTTTTAATTTACCTAACGCTTCTTCGTCCCCTAATAGGAAATAGACAAAATTGTAAAGGTCGGTAGCGTGTACTTTAAAATAATCGTAGTTACGGTCTTTTGTTTTCTTTGCGTAATTAACAGCTCTTGGAGCATATTTAGGAAAACGTCTAAGCACTTCTAAACATAATAGTGTTAGGTAAGCACGTTCTTTACAATCGCTATAAGTTAACAGGCGAAGATTACTATCTCCCCTTGTCATTCGTGCTTCGTGTATTTCCTTTATGAATTCCATCATTGTTTATTTGGATCTAACTTTATCTAAAATCTTCATTAACCCTTTGCTTGATGCAAAGACTTTCTGTGCTTGTTCCATTGCATCTGGATCATTACCATATGCTGGTTTTATGCCAAACACACCGTATAATCTTGCAACTTCTCTACCTGCAAAACGTGCAAGGAACTTTGCTTCGTCTTGTGATACTTCAACTTTTTGTCCATCAGTTGTTTCAATTGTTCCACCTTTAGGCAAATCTGAAAACTGTGCGGCTTGTGTTGCAATTTGTGTATAATCTGCATTCATTCCACGTTCGTCGTTATCTAATTCCGATCCGTGTTTTCTTAATCCTAAGTCACCAAGACTAATCTCTGCGATGTCTTTTAACTTACTATCTATTTCATTCATCTTCATGTGTCTACTCCTATTATCGTACGACTGCTCTGTTTGCTTTTGAGAAAGTAGCACGTGGTACTAACTTAACGTTACCGTCTTTGTTTGCTAATACGTAACCTTCTCCACCCTTTTGTCCATTAATGCTTTGACTTACGCCCGAGCTATTCTTGTCCAAACTATCTATTACACTATCCTTGGCTTTCATTATACCATCAACTACTTCCCAAAGGCTTGTAAATGCTTTTATGTTTTGTTTTACATAATCTGTTATTTTTACTTTAGCGGCATTGCTTATCTTTGCATCTGATACCCACTTAACGAAATCTTTACCTAAGTTATCTAATCCTGTATCTACTTTACTATTCATATATCTGTATAGTACATCAGGAAAGTATCCCATTTTTTGCTGTGCTAGTTTATTTTTATCTACTAAGCTATCAATGTCAGCTTTGTCTTGTTGTATTAATGCTTCTAGTCTATCAATTTCTTCATTAGGTACTTCAGGTGCCTTCTCACTTGTTACTGGCGGAACAACTAATACATCGTTGCCAGCAAAGATAGATAAATCTTTTAGTGGACCTTCGTTACCGTTTTCATCTACTTCTCTATGAATAACTATTCCAGTCTTACTTGCACCAATCTTCTTACCTAGATCACTTTTTACATCTACTGCATACTCAACTGTTTGTGGTTTAAATATATAGTTGCCGTTTTTTACTGGTGGTGTATTATAATACAATAGGTCACCTTTAAAGTATCCTCTTACATCTTTAGGTGTTGCTTTTTCAAACATAGGCATAATGCTTGCCATGTTGTTTGCAAATGCTACACGTTTTGGATCGCCTTTAAGTTTGCCTCCTGAGCGATTAAGCAAGATGTCTTTGAGTTGGTCTGGGCTCTTAGCTCTTCCATCTGTTTTAACTGCTCCAAATCCACTCTTGTCTGTAAATATAAACTCTCCATTTTCATCGCGGCCAAAAATGACTGCGGGAGATCCATCCCATTTAAGCGTGACATTTTTATGTCCTCCTGATGTTAGGCTTTTTAAACTTGATAGTGCTTGAATTGCTCCTGCACTACCTTTAAAAAATACTAAATCTTCAGCATGTTGGATACGTGCTTCTGCACCTTCTTTAATACTTTCTTTAGGCTTTCCTTTGTTTGTTACAGGATCAAACTCCCAAGGATCGCCATTTGCTGTTCTTATGTTTTGTCTATCAACTGCAAACTTTGCAGGACCCTTGCCAAGTTGTATTTGTAAATCACCTTGACGGTCTCTTGTTTGTAACATCAAAGTTACAACACCATCTTTAGTTTGTCCTTTGGCGTTTTGATATGTTACCTTATCGCCTGGCTTTAATTGTATTCCTGTTTTGCTAACTGGAAAGTTTGAAACTGGAGCCGCTGGTTTAGCAACTGGTGCTGGTGCCGCTGGTGCCGCCGGTGCTGGCTTACCTGGTGCCGCCTTTGCTACTGGCTTAGCTTTAGGTTTAGCCCCTCCACCAAAGTCAGGACCTTTACGTGTACTTTTCCAAGTGTCAACTGCTTTTTTTACACTAGTTTGCTTTCCTGTTTTAAAACCTGCTTTGATAGCATTTAGCATACCGCCTGTCTTGTAAGGTTTTTCTAATATGTCTTTGCGTTTCATAGCCCTGCCAATTCCTTAATACGTGAAAGTTCTTTTGATTCTAATGTAAGTCCTTCTTTATCAAATGCTTCTTTTGCTTTTGCAACAAGAGCTTCGTAGTCCGGCTTGTTTTTAATTTTATCGTTAATAGTTTGCACTGTTGCAACGTCTGCTTTTGTTGCGTTGGGATCGTCTAATAATTTTTGTGCAATCTCGTCCCAGTTGTTTGTTATTAGTTCATCTCCCTTTGTAGGATCTACTAATCCAAACTTAGGACTGTATTTAATTCCTCTAGCTCTTGCAATACTAGACATCATTATGTGTCTATGTAATCCTTTAAACTGTCCTGTTCCTCCGAGCATAGCACCTTGTTGGTACGCAGGATTATCTGAAAACATAAAATCTGCTTGTACAAATCCGTTTGCATCATTTCCTCTGATAGGCATTTGTACATGTACGTTGTCGCCTTTCATAGAAACTTTAGCATCGCCGAATGTTTGTATCATTTTTGCTTTAAAGTCTTGTTTAC
>Ga0222718_10004025_pt1 | contig 12360 bp, 30 predicted proteins | sample C33_27DmetaG_FD_165045 | JGI IMG/M metagenome (GOLD analysis project Ga0222718, IMG submission 165045) | Estuarine water microbial communities from San Francisco Bay, California, United States - C33_27D | ecosystem: Environmental > Aquatic > Marine > Unclassified | place: USA: California... | reverse complement strand
AAGTAGATGATACATATACACACTTTACCATGGGATAAATGTCTATCACACCAACTTATGCCTGCCATACAAAAAGGCTGGAAAGATGAGGGTAAAGATGTACATTTCTTTTGGGGTTTAGCAGGAAAAAACATATCTCAAATTAGAGATTGTATAGAAAAAAACATTGAATGGTGGTATGTTGATGTGGGTTATTTAACTGAGCAGATTACAAGATATCCTACACCGATTATTAATGATTATGATAAGACATACTTTAGAATTTGTAAAGGCAATCTTCATACTATAAAAATGCATGTTGCGTCACCTGATAGATTTAATATATTAGAGAAACAAGGTATAGATGTAGAGTTTAAAGGTTGGAGAGATAGTGGTGATTATATATTATTATGTCCTTCATCTCCTACCGTTACCATGCATATAAACGCTATCTCACAAGAAGAATGGATTAACCAAGTTAGTGCAGAGATAAAAACATATACTGATATGCCAATTAAACTAAGAAATAAACCAAGACCTGGAAACGAATGGTGGAATACTGATATAAAAGATGATTTGAAAAACGCAAGTTGTGTGGTCACAAATATGTCATTATCAGCAATAGATGGTTTACTAAATATGACGCCAGCATTTACTCATCAAAGACATGTTGCCTCATTTGTAACAAGTCGTAAAATTAATAAGGTTGAAAAGCCTTTCAAACCTGGACGAAAGACGGTGCAAGAATGGATAAACATGATAGCAAATCACCAGTTTACAATACAAGAAATAGAAGATGGCTTGGCTTTCGATATTTTAAAGGAACAGTACCAGAGCGTTGGTTAGGTTTTGCATTGGCAATGGCCTCTGTTTTTATCCTATCAAGTGCTAATGTTTCTACTCAATGGGTTGGTTGGCTCTTTAGTGCTATTGCATGTGTAATGTGGGTATACTTTGGTTATAAAGATAGAGATTGGCCTAGAGCTTTGATGGAACTTATGTATTTAATTTTTAGTATGAGGGCAATGTATAATTGGTTACTAGTATGAAATATAATTTTGCTTGTGTTTGTTATGGTGATAAGTATGCCGTAGAGTATGTTCAAAAACTCTACAATATGGTGAAAAGAAACACCACACTTCCTATAAACTTTATAGTATTTACCGACCATGTTAAAATGCATAAGATGGTTGAGGGAGATATTGACATTAGACAGTTTAAAGAAACTGATTTACAAGGTTGGTGGAATAAACTACAACTATTTCATCCAGACACATATTTACCAGGCGTTACATTGTACATGGACTTAGATGTTGTCATTACAGGTAACATAGACTGTTTTTACAGTCACGAACCACAATTAGATTTTTGTGGTATGAATGATTTTAACCCAAGTACCAAACTTTGGAACTCCAGTATTATGAGGTTCAAACAGCAGGACCTTCACGGACGGATTTGGCATAAATTCATGTCCAATAGACCAGAATACCTTAGAAAGTTTCCAGGTGACCAAAATCTAATATCTGACTTAATTAAGAATACTCCTGGATGTGATTCATTTCCTGATTCGTGGACACAATCATATAAGTGGTATGACCGAAGTGGTACCAGATACTCCAGACAAGACATGAAATACGACCATAATGGCGAATCGTTGGTAACCGTGTTTCACGGACAGCCAAATCCTCATGAATCTGAGCAGGAATGGGTAAAAAATGCTTGGAAATAACAAGTATTTTGTGTCGCAGCTCTAAAACCCTTACCAGGTAACAAAAAAAACTTTAAAAAAAAGCGAAATAAAGCGAAATAACGCTTGCTTTCTATGTTAAACTATGGTAGGATATGTGTATATGATAAAGAACTACACAATGAAAAAACAAAAAATACTTTTAAAAAGACTAGAAAAAAGAGTTGCCTTTGCTAAAAAAGTATTGTATAGTAACCCATATAAATCGTTATTTGAAGTTACACAAATTATTAAAAACACTAACAAGGAGAAAAAACACTATGAGTAAAGTTAAAAACTACTACATTGATGAAGCTGAGAAAGCTGTCGATACAATTATTACAAACTTGAAAAACAACTTGATTACAAAATCTGTTGCTATTAAAGAAATCTTAGATGTCGAAGCAGTTAACTTACTTGACATTGATATACACAATGTTGACGAAGTAATCGACATGGAACTGGAGAACGCTTAATGACACTATCGCAAAAAGCACTTTCAGATATTGATAACTATAATCAGTTAAGACAAGATGAAATTGACTTGGTTAATCATATTAAAGCAATTAACAAAAAGTCTAAACAAGAGATGATTGATAATCCTTCTTGGTATATTGGTATGATGGTAGAAGATTACCAACATTGGTTAGATATGGATGTAACGAACATTAAACAGTTTGAAAGATACCTTGATGAAACAACTTTGTATGAGGCAGTTTCAATTGCTACTACCAAGTCTTATGCAAGAACTGTATTATCAGAATCACATAGCTGGTCAGATGAATACATGGCCGAACAAATTTCTCAATGGTCTAAGTCTGCTGATGATGAGATTGCTTACGAAAAAAAGATGGAAGAAGAGAATTTAGATAAATTTTGGAAGTCTATAGAAAAAAATATCAAACTTGGTGCTCCAGACAAGAAGACTGCCATTGATTGGTTATTATCTGCTGAAGGACTTGATAAAGAAAGAGACCCAAAATATATCAACTATAGTCTAGGTATCAGTTATGATTCTATAGATTTTAGCGAACATGTGAAACAATTAAATTAACAAAAGGATTATATTATGATTATAAATGTAGGTGATAAAATACAAGATACCAAAGGTAGAGTAGGAACTATAACCAATATTGGTATTGCTACTGAACTGACAGATATAGCGGCTGAGAGTGATAACTCTTTAAATGCTCAAACATATGATACGGCTCTGAATTATACAGGTGCAGTAACATTTGGTTCTAACTGGTGTTACTTTGCACAGATAGATAAAGTATTAGAAAGTGTAGAAAAAGAAGAATCAGCAACAGATTGGATAGATAGTTAATATATGGATAACACACCAAACGAATGGGAACAAAGTATTATTGATAATGCTGTAGAGTATTCTATTTTAGAGTGGAGGTCACTTGATAGAAGTACCAAAACCATAGTTAAGACTTATAACGAAGCAAAGAATTTATTTGCAAAAACAATTAAGGAACATAGTGCTACAATAGCCTATGCAATAGATAAAAACGGTAGATATGCAAATTTAAATCATCTACCAGAATTTAAGAATGAGGATAGATATGTCAAATCAAAGACCAGGTAAGTATCAAACAAAACCAGACACTATGTCTAATGAAATGGGTGTACTTAAATTCTTCAAAATTGCAGCTGAAGAATTAAAAAAAGAAGGTAAAGAAGATGAAGCCTTTTATTTTGAACAAACTGTTGATTGGTTGCAAAGAGGAAATAGCTTGCCAAAAGACAATAAATCTGTTATAATGTGTCTAGGAATTTAACGAAAAGGAAATATATTATGAAATACAATGAAGATAAAATACTAAAAGAGATAGAAGGCTATATCAAATCAACTTATGGTCAACACTATGCTCAAGTTAAAGAAGGTGTACAAGTACAAGACTTATTAAGGTCTTGTGGTATAGACAAAGATTTTTGTCAGGCCAATGCAATTAAATACCTTGCAAGGTTTGGTAAGAAAGACGGCAGGAATAGAAAAGACCTGTTAAAAGCAGTACACTATGTTGTACTATTAATGAACTCGGAAGACCAATCCAAAGGAGATAAAAAGTGATTGATGTACTGAACCATATTGATGATGTTAAAAAAATTCGTAAGCTGATTGTAATGGGTGCAATAGACGAATCAATCAAAGCTTGTGATGTAACTATTGCTCATAATTTAAAAAAAGTGAATGAATTTGAGAAGTGGTTAGATGAAGAAAGTAAAAAAGGCGAGTAAAAATGTGCTTTTTTTATGGGTTGCCATTTGTAGGCAATTGTGATACAATTAAGACTAATAACTAACAAAAGGATTATATTATGGCTTTCTATTCGAAAGAAACACTAAATGCTGAATTTTCAGTAGCTAAATCTAAAGACACTAAAGGCAAGAAAGAGATATACGACAATCGTATTCAATTCTTTAAAGACCACATTGAGTTAAAAAAGAATAAACCTCAATATTATGAGGGTGTTGCTATTAACTTCTCTAACTTATTACTTGGTTATCAGGCACCAAGTCCAATTGACTACTTCTACAAAGTAGGTTTTGGTAAATCATATGCTGAAGTAATGGCAGAGAAAAACAAACCTGAAATTGCGAGTGCAAGTTAATGGCTATTATCTACACAAATCAATCTAGTGGTGCAATTCGTAAGGCAAAGAATAAGAAGCCTACGAGAGCATATCAACTTGCTTTGACTAAACACATTAAGTGGTTAAAGTCAAAAGGTTTTAATGTAGATGACAATGGCAATATACAATTGACAAGTAGTGGTAATTATGGTATTAATATAGCAGAGAGAACTATATCAAATACAGGTCCACAATGTTCAAACAATATTGTTTCAGGTGGTACAAAACCTGACAACTCTTGGAAGATAGAAGCAAGTAAAAACTTTACTATCGTTCCAGCATATAATAAAGGTCCTTATATGGTGGTGAATAAGAGCGACCTTAAAACAGCAGGGAGAAAAATATAATATGAAAACAATGATGATGATAACCATTGCAGTTTTAATGACTATGACAATGGCAAAGAGTGATGAAACAATTGATACAAAAGTAAAAAACTATATTGTTAAAGAATGGACAGATACCAAAGAGTTTCAAAAAGCTTCTTGGCAAAAAGGTAAAGAACAAAATGCTAAGAATTGGTTAAAGATTAAAAATCTATTTAACAAAGTGAAAAATAATGTTACACAAGATTAGTGATTTTTGTAATAAGATAGATACAATTAAAAAGATGTCAGATGAACTTAGGGTATTAAAGTATAACAACCCTAAGACGCCTGATAGAGACCTTAAAGTACAAAACTTAATTGATACTATTCAATCAGATTGTTTATTAGTGTCAGCTGACAAATCAAACTATAATGAAAATGAAGATAAAGATAATTATGGCGACTATTCTGGTATTGACCATGACAGCTTGCTCAACGAACAATGGACAAAATGAAAAAAAGTGGAATCCTACATTTAGTATTCTTAGGACTATTATTACCGGCACTAAGTAACTGTTCTAGTATTAATAGAACTCATGTTGGTGCAGTTGCCGGTAGTGGTAGTGCAGTTGCAGGTTGTTTATCGTTAGGTGTTTCAGACCCCTATGTTACAGGTGCATGTGCTTTACTAGGTGGATTTGCAGGTGCTGAATTGATGTATAAGTCAGATTATGATGTACACAATGCTGTGTTTGTAGACCATTTGAATACAAGTGGTACAGGTTCTAGTTACACAAATTGGTACAATGATAAAACAGGTAACTCAGGCATTATTCATGTTACAAGGTCATACACACAAGGACCTATTAAATGTAAAGATTATGACGCAACAGTAGATATCACAAGTAGTTGGCCATTGGTTGGTATCGGAGGCGTTAAAAGAGAGGTAGTATTTGGTACTGCTTGTCAACTACCAGACGGTCAATGGATTGAGAAGCCACATGTCAGATAGATATAAAGAAAGAATAGAACAATTAGAGAACGAACTTAAAGAAAGTCAAGAGGAACTTGAAATTACTAGTAATCAATCCACCATTGCCAAATTAGAAGAAGACATGTATAATACAAGACAAAGTATAGAAGAGTTAAAAAAATATGATGGATCCTAGACTAAGATTTAAAAGATATATGACATGGTCATTTGTACTGATATTGTTTTTATTATTATCAGGTATTGCAGTTGGCGGTGAAAAGATTTTAAGGTCAGAGATTATATCAATTAAACCTGACAAAGTAGATGGACAGTATTGTTTTGTTAAGGTTGAGATTAAACAAGTTGGTGATGTTATCACCAAAGAAGAAATTTTGGAGTGTAGTGATGGTCGTAAAGCTTATGACGGTCCTAGTTATTGGGAATTATTTTCTCAATTTTATTATGTTGATGTGAACACACCAGAATACTGCCGACATTATAGTCGGTCAGGACATGCTTTTAAAACACCAGGAAAAGTATGTTTAGATACTAATGGTGAATGGGAGGTGAAATAATGATTAGAAATTTAATCATTGTTGCTCTTGTATTGGTGATACTTTATGATGTATCTAGTGAAGACGCTTGGACATATGTTCAATCCACGCTTGACTTTCTACAAGAGTTAATATATAATGTAAGGGAAAGTGATAAATTATGATGAAAAATAATATAATGAAGTTAGGTGCTCTAGTAGCTATTGTAGGTCTTAGTGCCTGTTCTAGTATGAATAGTACCTATAAGATAAAATCTGAGAGTGGTACTGCTGTTGACAAAGTGCCTTCATGGTACATGGCTAATATTAATGAGTCTAAAGCTTGCGACACTTCTATGTGGACAAGTGAAGATAATGATAAAGTTTGTATCTATGGTGTTGCAACATCTGTTTCTCCAGATTTACAATTGTCAATTGAGAAAGCTAAAATGATGGCTAAATCAGAATTGGCAGACATTATCAAGGGTCAAATGAATAAAGAATCAAAACAATTCATTAAAGAACTTGGTAAAACAGAAACTAAAACTGTAGTGACGGAAGTCGAAAGTGCTATAGTGAATACAATTACACAAACAACCGTGAGAGGTTATGAAATCTTTGCTCAAGATGTAACTATGACAAAAAATGGTTACTATAGAACATGGATTGGTATGAGATTACCTCTTGGCAAGTTTAACAAGATGTATAACTACACCGTTGAACAAGCTGTTGACGCTTACAATCTAAATGATGAGAGTAAGAAAACATGGGATAATCTAAAGAAAGAAACTAAAAATGTCGATAATAGTTTATAGTAAAAACAATTGTACATTTTGTAACAAGGCCAAACACTTGTTGAAAACACTTGGCCTTGAATACGAAGAAAAGAAAATGGAATCTTTTGAATCGCCAGAAGCAATGTTAGAAGACATTGGTAAACCTGTTAGAACTATGCCTCAGATTAAAATTGATGGTGAGTTGGTTGGTGGTTATAATCAATTAATTGAATACTATGCCGATAAAGGTAAAGTAAACTTCAAGGGAGAAGTCATTAGTGAGTGATAATGTTATTTTATTTCCTACGGACAAAATTGCTAATAAAGAAACAGTTAAGCATCCAGTTGACCCGAAAGAACATGCTCGTTTAGTCGAAGAACAGACTAAAGAATTTGTAGAAGGAAATGTTGATGATATTGCATATCAATTATTAGATAAGTTTGTAACTATGGGTATTAAAACTAATCAACTGGCATTTACGGCAGACTTGGCACTTGTAATAGACACAATTAGAGGTCTGGTTTACCGTGACTTTAACAAACCACATCCAGCACAGAAATTAACAGACAAATTGGTTACATTAAACACAAGTGGTAAAAGTAAATCTGCTAGACTAGATTATTCTAAAGTGTTAGATGTAAAACATAAACCACATAAACCATTTTCAAAAGACATAGAGGACGAAGTTAGAGATTTAGCTGATATGGCAGATATACATTTTACACCTGACTTTGAACCAAATAATGACAAATAAGAATTCGCCAATCGAACTACTAAAGTACGCTTTGCTTGGCAATTGTAGGAGTACATTAAACTCAAATATGAAAGGAGAGTTGAACAATTATGTTTAATTTTTTTAATAAAAAGTCGAAGGAGACAAATACAATGGCAAAAGCTAAACTATCAAAAACTGAAAAAGTAAGAAACCTTTTTTCAAAAGGCAATACTGTAACTTGGAAATCACTAAGAAACACATTTGACCTTAAATCACCAGCACAAATGGTGGGTAAATTGAGAAATGAAGGTATGATGATTTATGAAAATAGAACATCTGCTGGAGTATCTTACAGAGTAGGAACACCATCAAAAGCTGTTATCGCAGCTGGTCAAACTGCTTTATTCGGTACACAAGGTTACGCAAGAGCATAATCTTACCAAAATTGAGGGTAGGCGCTTCGGCGCCTGCCTTTTTTGTTATGTTAGGATTATTTTTTTTAGGCATACCGGTCACTATATTAGTGTTATACATATTATTAAGGATTAGAGAATATGATTAAATATTATAAGATTGAAACACAACAAAAAAAGAGTGTATATGAAAATACACTTTACAAAAGTGAAGACGGCAAAATTTCATTTGTTATGGAAGAAATGTATCGTTGGGGTTGGTGTGTAATTAGACTTGATACAGAAAAAGACCAACCTATTGAAGATTGGGTAACAGCTGATGATGATAATGAAGATTTTGATATTGATACAGGCGCTAATAGTGTCTATGAAGACGGTGATGTAGATGACCAATGCTCTCTATACTTTACGGAAGTCAAAGGTATTACTGTAGAAGAACTAGAAGAAAAATGGGAAGAAGAAGGCCACGATTATATTGAAGAAAACTTTGGTGACCCCGAAGACCATTGGAAGAACTTTACAGGTAAATTAACAGTAACAGATGTAACAGATGAATACTCTAAGCAAACAGGATAGAGTGGATAAATAAAAGTATGAATATATTTTCAAACTGAAGGAGAAAATCATGGCTGAACAAGCAAGAAACCCAAATCTAATGAGCCCTCAAGCAATGAGAGCAACAAACAATACAGCAGGTATGGGTCAGACAGTAGAACTAATGTCTGAAATTTTAAAAAAAGTTAATAACGCAAAAGACAAACCTAAAAAAATTCAAGTGTTGAGAGAACACGAATCCGCACCTCTTAAACAAGTATTAAAGGGAGCATTTGACCCTAGTATTGAATGGGACTTACCAGAGGGTGAACCACCATATATGGCAAACGAAGCTCCAATCGGAACTGAACATGGTCTATTAAGAAACGAAGCAAAAAGACTATGGCATTTTGTAAAAGGTGCTGATAATGCTACCAATAAATTACAAAAAGAAAAAATGTTTATTCAGATGTTAGAAGGATTACACTATGAAGAATCTAAAGTCTTAATAGGAATGAAGAATAAATCATTGAATAAGATGTACAAAGGTCTTACCGAATCAGTTGTCAAAGAGGCATTTGGTTGGAATGACAAATTTGTACGACCTTAGTAGTGACAAAACTGTCGCAGCCTTTAAAATAAGTCTTTTTTACTAAAAAAGTGCAAAATAAATGAAATAATCGCTTGCCTTTCTCTTAATTATAGTGTATTATATACCAATAAATAATAAGAAAGGTTATATTATGAAAAAACTAGTGATAACAATTATAGTATTAAATACTATTATGTGGTTTGGTTTAAGCTCATTTAAAATGAGTTTTGCTAAAGCAGATGAATATAACACGGCCGTCATTGGTCATGTTATAAAAGAAAACATTTCAGGTAATGGTGTGGACATGTCTGTTCTAGAATCAGAAATGCAAAAGTTGGCGTATCAGTTTGCTTTACAGATGACAGATGTTTTAGAAAAAAACTTACCTGTTATTTTAGAAAGTTTAGCTGCCCAACTTAGACTAAATGCAGACAGCAAATACAAGTGTTCTCTTTTAGAAGATACGAAAATTGCTGATAAGGAATGTTCATAACTTATGGCTAAACTGAAATCAAAAAAGTTTAAAGATGATGTACCTGAAATACCATTTCAGTATGATTTTTATTTGGTATATTGGGAGGATATTCAATCAGATGCTGGTTGGAAAACTATAAAAGATATTGAAAGAATGAAACCTGCTATATGTGTATCAACTGGCTGGTTGGTAAAAAAAGATAGTAAGGTTCATATTTTGATGAGTGACTACAATTATGATGATAATTACGAACTTGCAGATGGTGGTAACACGACAGTTATACCTACGAAGAATGTAATTAAAAAATTCAAAATTGCAGATTTATAATAACTATATCCTGGGAGGATTATATAATGACAACACAAGTGAAAAAAAAATCAAAAGAACTAGACCACTATCTTAAAACAATAATTAGTAGTGTACCTACAAAGATAGACCATTTCTTAAATAGTAACGAAAAGAAAATGACTTACTATACCGGCAACTGGTCAACAGATGTCTGTAACAACTTCACAGAAAAACAATCTGAAAAGATATTTAAAAACATGTCGAAGTACATAAACCGTGATGATTTACAATTCTTTCAGAAGCGTAATAAAGATATCAATATCGGTACATGGTCAGAGTATGGCGAGAACGAACCTGAAACAATAACAAGTTTTGAATATATCATTATTAGGAAAGCCTAATGAAACAAAAAATCAAAACAATTATCCAAACATTGATGGCTGTAACGGTCATCTTGTTTGTTTCTGGTATTTGGTATGTGGTTTCAGATGAAAAGAATGAGGCGTTGGTCACAAAACAAGAAATTGAAATAGAAAAGGCTGTAGAAACCTTAGAATCTATTACTACTCACACTTTACCTAACTTTGAGAGGTCAAACAATCAAACCTTTATATACAGTACCGTTGCTTGTGTAAACTATATTTACAATACTACAACAAATGTATTTCCTGTAAACATGGAACTATTGGTGGCTCAGGCTGCCTTAGAGAGTGCATGGGGCAATAGTAGATTTGCTATAGAAGGTAGAAATCTATTTGGTATTCGTACATATGATTTAAGAGAACCACACATGTTACCATCTAATAACCCTAAGAAATGGGGTGTAAAGGTGTATATGCATGAATGTGATTCAGTACAACACTACATTAATATCCTAAATAAAGGTACGAAGTTTGAAGAATATAGAAAACTAAAACATGATGAAGATGTCAATGACCCTTATAAATTAGTTATGACACTTGACGCCTATGCTTCAGATAAGAACTATTTTGATAAAGTAAAAAGTATTATCAAAATGTTAAGAGAAGACTATACATTAAAATAGGAGTAACATGTTTACAATTATAATCGTATTTTTAAGTGCCATATCTATATCTGTAATAGCCGCTGGTTATTCTATTGCTGGATTAACGGCCTTATTCGCAGGTGCAGTTGTACCTATTATCGCTATGGGTAGTGCATTAGAGGTCGGCAAACTAGTAGCCGCCTCATGGTTATATAATAATTGGCGAAACAAACTAGTACCTAAAACCATAAGAGCATACTTAACATTTGCTGTTATAGTTTTAGTTTTCATTACATCTATGGGTATCTTTGGTTTTCTATCAAAAGCACACTTAGACCAAGTAAAACCACAATCAGGTAATAATATTAAGATTGAATTGATAGATAGTCAACTCAATCAACAACAAATTATTATAGACAGGTCACAAAAGACATTAACTTTATTAGACCAAACACTTGAAAAATACATTGACATGGAATATGTCACAAGAGGTCTAAAAGAACGAGAAAAACAAAAACCTGAACGAGAAGCTTTAACGCTTGCCATTAACGAGGCAAGTGATAAGATTGCAGAATTATCAGACCAAAAAGGTTCATTACAGTTAGAACAAGATAAGATAGAAGCTGAAGTTGGTCCAATCAAATATATCGCAGAGTTAATATATGGTGATACGGCAAAAGACCATTTTGATGAGGCTGTAAGGTGGGTAATAATAGTATTGATATTCGTATTTGACCCATTGGCAGTATTATTGTTAATAGCGGCCAATATATCATTACGGAGTAGAAACAATGTTAAAGAAGAAGAAAAAATTAAAATCGAAAAAGATTACCAAAAAGAAGCTACTAACGCAAAAGCTAGGGCGAAAAGAGTCAGAGATAGAGAAAAAGTTTATAAAGGTTTTTTTAAAAAGATAGCTAGTGGTGAACTAAAGACTAAAGATTATGAAGAAATGCGTAAAATGGGACTAAATCCAGATGAAATTAAGATAAAACTTAATCAAATAATGGATTTATCATAAACAGGTGGTTGCCAATTAGGTATAAATGATGTATAATGTAATTATGATTAGTGAAAAATTAAAAGATAAGCGAATCGCCAATGCTGAATGGGCATGTCGAGAAGCTGGAACAGATTGGGCTAAGGATTACTGGTTCGGTGTGTTTTCTAAATTATGTGAAATGTACAATCGTCAAGAACATTTTAGAAAGGTGATACACTAGTGAATATATTTTACTTAGATAAAGACCCTATTGTGGCCGCTGAAATGTCATGTGACAAACATGTGTGTAAAATGATTATTGAATCAGCACAGATGTTATCAACTGCTCATAGAATGCTTGACGGTGTTCAGTACACAGGCAAGACTAAAAAAGGTCGTAACATTAAAAGGTGGAAAC
>Ga0222718_10004024_pt1 | contig 12361 bp, 11 predicted proteins | sample C33_27DmetaG_FD_165045 | JGI IMG/M metagenome (GOLD analysis project Ga0222718, IMG submission 165045) | Estuarine water microbial communities from San Francisco Bay, California, United States - C33_27D | ecosystem: Environmental > Aquatic > Marine > Unclassified | place: USA: California... | reverse complement strand
CTTTCTTGCGGCTCTCTTGGACGCTTATCTGGGGATATGGATTCTCTAATAGCCCTATCCATTTGAGCTCCAGTGCCAGCCATTTTAGCTACATCCGGCCCTACACCAAGGCCAGAAGCTGCCAATGGCGAAGTGCCTGCTCCTGGGGCTAGTCCTCTATCTCTGATGCGCGACATTAAAGATTCGCCAGTGGTTTCAAATAATCCCTGGCTTTGCTTTAGTATGCTTTTGTTTTTATTAATCTTTTCAGAAAGAGTGGCCATTTATAGCTCCAAAAATATCCATAGCTAATATATTATACTTATATTTTCAAAAAATGCAAGACATTACGCCCTAGTGGTTTTAGCTTGCTGAACAGCTGTGTTAGACAGCCCTTTCACCATTAGGCTAATTCCTGCAATATTCAATCCTTCATCCAGAACGCTGTTAGAAATACGCAGCTGGAAAAACACCCCTTTACGCCTATCAGCTGTAAACTGTATAACAGAAAGCTGCTGTGTCACCCTGGTGGACACGTTTCCTTTCCCTTTACGCCTACTCACTGTAGCTAGGTCTAGGGGTTCCCACTGATTGACAAGGTCGACGGCAGATTCTACAATAGGATTGTTATCACTATTTTCATCTGGCTTAAATTGGATGTTGACAGTGCCGATGGCTTTACGTACACTTCCTGAGCCAAAATCAAGGGCTCTAAGAATAGCCGTGGCTACAACAGGAGCATCGCCATCCCTGTAGTCGGTGCTTTCCCCAGTGTCTCTAATTGTAAGAACAGTGCCGTTTGGAGTGGCTATCAAAGGACGCTCAAGCATATTTGCCCAGCCAATAGCTGGAATGTTTGAATATGTGGTCCAGCTTCCATCTTTTTCTGATGTGTATTCACGTGTCGTGTTATAGACAAGTGTTCTATTAGGCGTATCTAATCCATCTTCCTCATATGGGACAGATAGCTTATACTGATTACCAAGAGGATAGTAGTGGCCAAACATTGTTGTATCTAGCCCACTTGTATCCACTCTTTCTTGCCACACCCTTTCAAGACGCCTTCCAATGTATTGACATTGATAGCTAGATGTAATGCGGTAGATGCCTGATTGGTTGGCAAACATTATTCCATTTTGCGTCGGGGCAATACTATATGGAGCTGTACAACCGAGCCCTCTTGTGTCAATTTTTGTGACAGCAGCTTGACCGCTACGTTTATTATTAATATTAACAATATAAACTGAAGCTGTCTTAAACACCAATAACACGCCATCTTTTTGCGCGCTTCCAAAAGCAGATTCTCCAAAGAAGGGAATAACCCCGGTGATTTGCTGACCATCAGCTGGATTAATATCTACAGCAGCCAAACTATCTGTGTCAAGAGGCACTGTAGGAGAATCAAACAGCTCAGGATATTTGGCATAAGAGATAAGAAGCCTTGATGGGAATATCTGAGCTCTTGCTTGCACCTGCTCATTACCCACTCTTCTTACATCATTTGCAATCACTGTAAAATCTGTAAAGCCAGGAAGAACAATTTCAAGTGTGTCTTCTGTAACATACGGAGTTTCAAAGATTATTCCAGCCCCTACAAATTCGCCCCCAGCATTTGCCACTACCCAAGGCTTAAACCCTTCTGTGGCGCAGGCTGCTTGAGCTGAATTCACTGCATTGGCAGAACGAAGGAAAGCTGAAAAAGCGGCAGGGATTTTTGCTTGGTCAACCCCGGTTCTTGTTCCATAGAGCCTGTCTAGTCCAAGCCAGACAGGCACATCTTTTGGATTTGTTGCTACGGCATATTTATTTACATCTCGCGTGTCAAAAGGCGATACGGCCAAAGATTGTAAAAGCTTATTACTTGCTGTTACATAAAAGATGTCTGGAGTGATTTTTGCCACTTGATAATGGCCTCCAAGACGAGGATTAACATCCGTAATGTCTGCTTCATCATAATGGAATAAATACACCCAATCGCCTACTTCTAAGCCATGAGCTGTAGAATCTATCCCTATTTGGTTTTCTTCATTATTTATTTCAATAGACGTGATGTCGGTTAGATGAATGTTTTCATCAATAATAAATTCAAATCCCATCCTATCAACATTATTTGTATCTGTTTTGGTGTCAATGTTTGATTTTCTGAGAAGCCATCTTCTTCCTTCAAAAGATGAGGAAGAAATGATGGCGGTCGGAGAAGCCTCAATATCTATTGCTATTTTAGGCCAGTCTCTTACATTTGCCAAAATTAAAGAATTAGAAGCAGATGTAATGTATTTTGCGCGAAGAGGACCTGTCCATGTTTGGCCCAATTCTTGCCCTTGTTGAAATGTAAGCGGGTCTTGAGTTTCTAAGTTTAGGTCATTTAGCCTATCTACAAATTCTAGGTAAGCATCTCCCGGATTATTCCATTCAGGAAATAATCTTGCTACCCGGTAGTAGGGGCCTTGCACATTTTTCTTTGTTCTATACACTTCTATTTCAAGACGAGAAAAATCAAAATTATCTAAAAATGGAGGCCGAACAAGAAGGTGTCTAATATTTGAATTGGCAACAATATCCACAACTGCATCTTCTGCACCTGTAACAGCAGAGACAATTCTATTGCTATTTGCATCAATTAGAGTGAGTTTATAATAATACTTGTATGTAGAGCTAACACCAATAAGCTTTTGGTCTGTGGCAACATCTTCAATGATGTCATTATCTCCTAGGATAAAATCTACACGAATAAAACTACTAGATGTACCAGTGCTATCTATAGAAGCAATTATCGCGTATGTAGTGGTGGGCTCAGTTTCTCCATCTGGTATTCTTTCATATGCCACTCTTTGTCCGACGTAAAAGGCAAGCTCTGTTCCTTTTTTAACATCAAACACACCGGCGTCTAGCCCTTGTAAATCTGTTCCCTCTATTTTAGGAGAATCAGCCGTAATTTTTCCATCTGTTGTATCTGCTGTAAGATAGAGGTGGGGCTGCCATCTAATTAGGCCGGCCCTTGTAATATTTACGCCATCATAACGCTGGACAGCATCTTCTCCATTTGTCAAATACATGGTGTCATTCACCATTGTAGAGCGCAAGGGAAGCTGGTCGTCATACTCTCTTGCATTAAAATGTCGATAATACGTAGAATCTGGCTGCTCATAGCCAGAAACAGGAGCTTCAACAGGCACCCATCTTCTTTGAACACTAAATGTCGTCACAGATGTGATGCTGTCTTCCCAGGCTAGCTCTTCATCTATTTCAATTGAATTGCCAATAAGCGTAGTGGTGGAAGAATATTCAATAGATACGCTTGTTCCATCAGGAACGCCAGACATCTCTATTGGGTTGCCGCCTCGTACAGAAGTGATTTGAAAACTGCTTTCAGTGTAGGAATCAGAATCTGCAACAAAATAAATTGTATCTTTATCTACGCCTGTAACATTAGGTGTTGGAGATACAAATATTAATGGGTCGCCAATTTCAAGGCCATGTGCTGTCCACTCCACGGTGTTAGCTGTTACATTCACCGTAGCGCCAGAAGAAGCCTGGTTGTTGTTGGCTGTTGTCGGGAATGTAAATGATAGCTGGTCAAATATCTGACTAATCGCATATTCTCCCCTAAACACACCTTCGTCTAATAGGAGAATATTTTGCCCAACGCTCATCCAATCTGTTGTCACATCTTCTGATATAGAGGCAAAAGCTTGTCCTAAATTAACAAGCACTTGAATTGTTTGATTGTCTTTAGCATTTATATATTTGGCCCGAAGCTCCCTACTCACTTCTGAATAACTTAAAATATCTCCAGCAACAATGTTTTTGGTTGTGGAAACATTATTAGCTGTTCGAAGAGGGACGATGCGGCTTGTCCTCTGCCCAACAAGGACAAGGCCATCGGGAAGAGAAATCTCTCTAAAAAGGCCGTCTATTCTTAATGTGCCTTCACTTAAAGATGGGTCTTGATAAGAAGAGCTTGTTATAGCTGTAAGATATTGCTCTCCTCCCCAAGCAGATGAAAGGATGCGGTCACCTGGAAGGAATGCACATTCACTATCTAGTGGAATGCTATCTGTAAATACTCCAGCTCTGCCTCCTGAGCTAAGCTGGTTAAAATCTGAAGATGCGGCATCTGGATTTGAGATTGTAATAGTTATGGCTTCTTCTAAAAGCTCAGTCGTGTCTGGGTCATATACATCTGCAATGGCTACATCCACCACCTGGAATGTTCCGTTATGTACAGAATATCCCATGTTTTCTATGGTGAGATAATCATTTGTTGTTATAATATCTGATAAAAGCTTTCCTTCTGTAAGCTCACGCTGTGGTGTGGAGATAGTGTATTTAACATTATTTCCAGAAACATACTCAGCTTTTGTTATCTTTAGCGTGTTTCCTTGTGTGGTGTTTGATTTTAAAACACCCGCTGTGCGATTGGCAGCTGCTCCCGTGTAGATGAAAGCTGGCCCGACAACTATTTGGTTTGCTCCAGCTATCCTTGAGCTATCCACCCTACTTCTAAGATTGGGATAGTAGGTGGACATTCCAAGCGCTTCTCCCACTTCATCTCTAGAATAGGCTGCAAATAAATTGCCGCCAAGGCCACACACTGCTCTTTCTTCAGCTTCTGCCCTATACACGTCAACGTGTGTAACATGTCCTGGAGCTCTGTTTACCGAAGAAGAATATAGCTGCGAATGTGGAAGGCCATATATGGTCATTTGAGGAGCATTGTCTGTATAACCATCAAGCCCTGTTCCTGTGATGGGAACGCACTGCGGCTCAGTGACATAATCTGCATAATCCCATATAGCTGTAATTGTTATAGGAAAATCAAATGTGTTATTAGCCACCACTGTGAGAGTGGACGAAAGGCTGTCAATAGATACACTATCTGCTAAAATCACCCTTCTTTCCACTGCAGGAAGATAGAGCCAATGCCCATTAGTGGCTGCAATTGCAGGAGCATTGTTTGCTGCAGAGATGTCATCTCGCTTTGCCATATAATAATAGCCATTATACACTACCACCTGCCCAATATTATAGAGGACACCGGTAGTCCACTGCGTATAATTTTCTTCAATCGGCTCATTTAATCCATATGAGAAAGTTGTATTCGATATAGCTAACCAAGATACGGGGTCTTGGTCTGGAGAAGGGGATTCGTAAGGAGATTCGGGTGCTGTAACATCTCTTGTAGCGGAGTATAATATGTTATCGTACAGTACTAAATCATATCTAGAATAATCTGTAGTGGCATCCCATTCTGTTGTAAATGCTGCAAGTGTTCTATACACTTTAGGCATAGGAAAACTTGATGTCAGGCCAGCCGCTACAAGGCCTGAGCTCGTAAGAGCTTCTATTTGAGCTTCTGCTGCTCTTACATCAGCTTCATATATTCTAGCTTCTAACGTTATCTCACGAGGAGAGCCACCTGGATTTTCTTCTAGATGTAAGAATATTGTAAATGTTCTAGCTTGCTCATTAATAAGCGTATTATCAAATATCTGAGCTTCTCTTCTTTGAATGTTTCCTTCTTCATCTTCATAAAGCTCAAATAATTCTACATTGGCTTTTGTAATGTCAATGCCTTCTGCTATCGTCATTGTCCATTCAATGGGAACTGCCTCGGTGTACTCTACTGGGTCGGTGTCGGGTATTTCTTCCGGAGAAACATAATCTTCGCTAGAAAATGTATCAGTGAACACTTGGACATTATCGCCACCTCTGTTTGCCAGCACCCCATAGACATCAAAACTTTTTGTAGTGTAATTGCTTAGATTTATTGTAACATTATCAAGCGTAGTGTCTGTAAAAGAATTATCTGCTTGAATAACGTAGTTGTTTGTATTTGTAGAATTTGTAGAATAACGAAGCTCCATTGCAACAGCAGGGCCTAGTTTATGTTCTAATCCTGGAATTTCAACACTAAAATCTTCAGCAACAGGGTCCGTGGCTTCTACGCATAGCTTGTTAGATACAAGAGATGAATAATCCCATATGATGGAAGTGGATACAGGGGCATCTTGTTTATTATCTAAAAGAACAGTGGCGCGTGATAGGATGGTGTCTACAGCCACACTGTCCACCATTATTGCACGCCTTATTCCTCCCACCTCTTCAAAAGCTTGCACGTAAGGAAATGGGGTAGATGTGTTTTCAATTGTATAGGCTTGGTCTTCTCCACCAGGCTCAAGTGTCAAAGGAAGAGTGTTTGCAGCCTCTGTAGCATATAATGTGACAATGAGATTAAGCTGCTCTCTATTTTTAAAATACACATCCACTTGTCCATCCGGGTTGATGATGTATTCATGAGGAAACACCTTTTCTAGTGTATTTCCTTGGTCTATGTAGCAATCTACTAGAATATTAAAATTATCGAGGCCATGAACAGAAGGCTCTATGGAAAAAAACTGAGCTTCCAACAATCCATCATCTCCCACTGTTGTGGCAGATAAAAGCTCACTATGCACATAGCTTCTTCCAAGCTCTGTGGCTCTTGTTTTTGTTACAAGAAATGTAGAAAGGTCTTGGCCTTTAGCCTGAACACCCACTTCCAAATCCGCTGTTAGCTCACTAATGGTGTAGCTATCAGCTATGATTTGTTCGTTTGAAAGGTTGTCAGCTGATGTAGATAGGGTGAGAAGAGGAGATTGATATACGCCTTGACCATGAGAAAGGCCTTCTAGCGTGAGGCCAGAAGAAGCGTCTGCAGCTGCAGATTTTCTTAAATCTGTTTTAAATTTAGGATAATATCGGCCTTGATTTTCATCTGAAAAATCTCCAGCAGCCTGGCAATCACTTGTCCTGCCGTAGACAAATACAGGGGTTTCTCTTAAAGCAAGAACATCCACTGTGCTGTCAAGATAAAAGCAAAGCTCTCCTGTAAAATCATTAAAATCAAGCCATGTACTTTCTGCAGAGCCAGGAGCTATCCCCGGACCAATGCCTCCTTCTGGGGCTGAATAATACTCATCATTGTATGTGACAATAGTGCCTTCACTGTAAGAGGCAGTGTTGTCATATTCTACAGCATCTGGATATGTTCTAAAATATTCTATTTTATTTACACGCACAGGAACAGTGCCATAAAGCTGCGTTCCCTTACGCTTTATAAGCGAGCCTTCTGGCGTTGGGTCAATGTTTTCAAGCTCTTGGACGTAGCCGTCTTTAATACCACTTTCAGGAGAAAGCTGGTCGATGCCTCCTCCAAAATCTCCGTAGCCTATATCCTGATACTTTGCCATACCTGGCTCCCGCAATTATTTATTATCTTCTTTTTCTTTGCGCTTTTTTTCACGCTCTTGGCGCTCTTTTTCAGCAAGACGCTCCATTCTTGCAGTGCGTTCTTTAAGCGTATATTTTTCCCACCAGCTTTTTTCATCTTCTTTAGCTGGCTCAGGTCCTTCATTTTTTATCTTAGATATTTTATTATTAGCCATTATTTTTTGCCCTGACACATCTTGCAGCTTTTTCGGCCGGCTTTCTTGCAAGCTTCACATGCTGATTGTAAGGAAATGGCAACAGCTTGGCCTGGGGCTTCATAGCCTTCAGCTTTTAGCTTTTTAATGTTCTTTTTGATGGCATCTTTTCCATATCCGCTTTTAAGAGGCATCGTCTTCTCCTAACACTTCCATTGACGTCTTGACCAATAATTTGCACTGAATTTATCTTTAAGCTTTCCTATACCCTTGCTTCTAGCGCAATAGCTTTTTTTCCTATCTGGACTATCAGATTTGATTTCCATATTGGCATCACCAAACCTCACTATCTTTTCTTTTCCGTCTTGACAGGCTTTAACGACAAACTTCTTGCCGCCACTTTCCTCGCGTCGTGGCTTATTGCAAGGCATGCCTTCTTTTTTCATCTTGCCTATTGTTTTTGCTTTAGCCATCTTTAATTCCTGTTAAACATACCCTATTTCATCTACAAGGCCAAGTTCCAGTGCTTCTTGAGATGTTAAAATTGCATCTTGAGCCCTGTTCATAAGTCGTCTATAATAATTAGCATTCTTTGAAGAACGCTTTGCATACATATCTGCGACAGTTTCTGTCGCCCTCCTCTCTGCTTCCACCCATGCTTTTCCATTCAAAGGGTGGCCAGAAAGGGCCAGCTCTCCTCCGTGAAGGAGCATTGTAGAATTTGGGCTCATCACCCTATGGTCTGCTGCTTGCATGATGATAGAGCCTGAGCTCCATATACGTCCTACGCCTACAGCTATCACTTCCAGCTGGGAAGCCTCGATAATATCGCACATACCAAGAGCATTCCAAAGGCATCCTCCTTCTGTGTTAACATAAAGCGTGACAGGTCCCTGCCCTTTACGCTCTAATATAACAAGGCTTTGAAGGAGTCTAGCTAAAGCATCCGGCCCTATTTCTTCTCCTGAAGAAGAACGGCCAATGTAGATGCTTCTGCTTGTTATGTCGACATCATTTTCCCACATGCCCTAGCTTTGCCCTCTATTCCAAATGCTTCTGCCGCGAGGGCTCCACACTTTAGAAGACTTACCAACGCGAAGCGATTGCTCTCTACGTGTCCATGTCTTTTCCACTCTTTCTTCAAACCTAGATAGGTGCTGGAGGACAACGCCTGGGTCGCCTTCTAGCTTGACAGCTTTAATTTCGGCCGAAGCATAGGCTATTAGAAAATTGGTGAGAGGAGAGCGCATTGGGGGAATGCATGTTCCCTCCACTGGACACAGGTAGTCGTCAATGGCAATGTCAGAGGGAAGCGTAGAAGAGACATCTCTTCCTTCTACAGAAGCTCTTTTAGGCGTAGCTGTGAAAAACACCTGACTATTCACTACGTTTGCTATTTGCATTGTAGCTTTTATCCTGCCTGTACGGCCATCAATAATGTTTACATAGGCGTCAAGAGATGTTTCATCTGTTGTAAGCTCATCAACATCTTGCATGTCTGTAAGACGAATGTAGGCTAAAGAGCTTTCTGTAGCTGGATTGGCATGTGTTATACGGCCAAATTCTGGGACAAGAGGGCCCACTTCTGGAATATACCAAATGCGTAATGATTCAATGTTTGTTGGAGGAGGAACAAGCTTAAAATCTTGCCCAATTACAGCATAGTAATAGGGAGTGGCTACAGACTGAGGCGTATCGTATAATGTTATATCTCTATAATCAATACGCTTTATCTCATGATAATAGCCATTTAGCTTTGTTTCCACTTTCTCAAGGCGCTCTTGAAATGCATCTGATGGCATTTTAAATAGGCCATCTTCTCCTTCTGAAAGAGAAATTTCTTTAGAGCGTATAAGAGCGTCTGGGTATTTACGCGAGAGGATGTCTGCTGCATCATCTAACCCTCTATTAATAGAAGGAAGAATGTCTAATACATCATCAATTTCAGCTTCATTAGCCTCGTCGATGAGAGAGCGAACAGCTTCAATCAATCCTCTTGTTGTTACACTACGAGCCATAATTTTCCTTTCTTTTTACACAAATAGGGGAAAAGAAAGAAAATTTAAGCCATTTCTTCTTCTGGCATTTCTGGCTTTTTACGTCTGTCTAGCTCAGCTTGAAGCTCTTCGTCAGAGAATCCAGATAGGTCTGGGCCTTCCATTCCAGCTTCTTCTTCCATGTCTAAAGACAGCATTTCAGGCTCTTCGCCTTCTTCTTCTTCCATGCCTAAAGAGATTTCCATTTCTGGAGCTTCATCTTGTGGCATGTCGTATTTTAGTTTTTTTAGAAGTTCTTTTTTCATTGTAATATTCCTTTGTTATGCGCATAATATGGAAAAGCTATTTCCCTGGCCAAAAATGGGAAATTGCCCAACTAATTAATGATATCACGCCTGTAGCTATAAAGGCAAGCGTGTTTTTAATAAATCCAGCTTGGGATTCTAGTTTTTGTGTCTTTACTTCCAAGACATCTGCTTTAGATTCTAGGGCCTCTACACGCCTATCTTGGCGGTCGATGGCATCATCAAGCCTGTCTTCAAGCCTAGAGAAGCGTTTTTCAAGATAGGAGACAAGCCATCTGGTTTGCTCACTATGTTCTTCTGTCATCTCTACTCCTTGAATAATGACTTTAATGCCGATGCCTCTAGCTCTCGCCTTTGTGCTTCTAGCTTTATTTTACGTTGCCTTAGCTCAGATTCATACGACTGAAGCTCTAGAAGAGCTATCTCCAAAGCATCCAACTGCCTGTTTATTTTAGAATATTCTTCTGTATATTTAGCAATGGATATTGGGATGACATCTGACATACTTGGTTCCGGCTAATTTCAACAGCAATGGAGGTCCATCAACTGCCTAGGCTAGCACAAAATAATACAAAATGCAAGGAAAAAATTGACGAAATGTAATAAAAAAGCCAGCCCCCTTTGAGGCCGGCCATTTACAATATTTGATAGAGAAATCGCAATCGATTTCTGTATAGAGGGGAGGGCAGCCTGATGGCTGCTTGTGTGTTCGTAAAATACTAATTTGTCTCTCGTCGCGACCATGAAGGCCGCTATTGCTCAATTACTACGTTACGGTATTGAATATTCGAAAATAATAGTACCGACTTTGTCTCCATCCCCTACACTGTTTGATTGTAAGTAAAAACTTGAACTACTTAAGTTAACATATGCCGTCTTATTTGAGTTAGATGATATTACACCCGATACAGAAATCAGAGTAATGCCAGTGACTCCCCTTCTCTGTGTCGTATAGCTAGCCGAATGTGGCCAGGTGATTTGTGCTATAGCAATATAATTGCCATCATCTTTTTTAAATGATATGCCTGACAACCTACTAATAGTAGAGCCAAAGCCGGAAGATGCATTTAGATATTGTGTAAAATCAACCACATTAGGAGATTGTCCAAGAGAAATTCCAGCGCTGCTTGCTGTTGCTAGCGGTAGACGTGCACTATCAATTGTCCCTGAGACAACATTTTCTGCAGCTATGTCCAATGACCCTGCTGAATTAGGAGGGCTTATTAAAGCGAATTTAATAACAGCAGAAGAAAAGCTAGCTACGCCATCGTCAATTTTAGCTTCTAATAATGAGCCAGTCATTTGAAAGCTAACAAGGGGAGCGCCAGAAACATCATCTCCAGCAATATCGCTAGCTGCCACTTCGTATGTTCCTGCTCCATTTTTAACAATTGAAAGCTTAACAGAAGCTCTGAAAGAGGAAGAGCCTACAGCTTCTACATATCCAGAAAGCTCTGCTGAGTCAAATTTGGAAAAATCTTGCACCCCGCTATAAGCGCTTTGCTCTAGGGGGATAGATGCTTGGTTTCTAGTTGGGCTTGACAGCCCTATTGCTGATGACATTTATATGTTCCTTATGTGTATCGCAGCCTGACGGCTGCTTATTGTTGATTAGTATGCTACATTTAGCTTCACTATTTGAAAACGAGTGTAATCATCATTACCTTCCAAAGTTCCCGCCTTGTCTGAGTAAATCGCAAACTTAACAACATCTCCGGCAGTCAAATTTATAAAACCATGAAGGGAAGTGGTAGATATACTATCACTTTGTGCTGGAGTGTAAGCTGTTGCATAGTCTATCATTCCAGGATACAAAACTGGTGTTTGGGCATTATTTGTAGCCCTTAAAGATACTACGGCTCCATCTCCCACCCTACATCTCACACTTGCAGATACACAATACACGCCATCTGAAGGTGCTGTGAATAAACCATTTGTTAAATCCCATGCTCCTTCTGGGTCATTAATTGACGTAAATCCTGTAAGGTAAACAATCCCGCTTGCTGATATTGATTTATTGGATGTCATATATACATGCGACATTAGGTTTTTCTTAACAGCGCCAATAGCAGAGCTTGTAGCTTCAGGAAGAGCAGCAGCATCTACACTTCCGGTAAATTCACCTTTTAATTTTACATCTGACATTTATTTTTTCCTTATTATTATTTCTATGTGAATGTTGTTAATATCCTCGGTATTAATACCAACGTCCGATGGCCATGTAGTGAATCTTAATATAAGAGTTACTTGGTGTGCTAGAAAAATATACTGACATAGCTTGAGTGTTTGTAAGTATTAGATAATTAGTAGAAGGAAATATGCCTGACCTACTTTTTAGGGTGTATGAGCCTGTTGGAGCTGAAGAAAAAGTTGCCGGAAAATCAATATCAACAGTTTGAGTGCCTGTGTCGTGAATACCGTGACATATCATTGTACCATCTGCATATTTAATGTAGTCTCCATTAGCATTACTGCCAGATTCAATTATAGCTCCAGTGGGCACACCTGAGCTTTCACTGACAGTGCCAACAGCTTCTAAAAAAGCAGAGCCTGTCATTTCTTGTCCGTCAATAAATCTCTTAGCCATTATATCGTCCTTCTCTTGAGCCACCTCAGTGGCGATTATGTTCACGTTGTTCATGTGGCAGCCCGAAGGCTGCTTGTGTGTTCGTTG
>Ga0222718_10004023_pt1 | contig 12366 bp, 10 predicted proteins | sample C33_27DmetaG_FD_165045 | JGI IMG/M metagenome (GOLD analysis project Ga0222718, IMG submission 165045) | Estuarine water microbial communities from San Francisco Bay, California, United States - C33_27D | ecosystem: Environmental > Aquatic > Marine > Unclassified | place: USA: California... | reverse complement strand
GATTCTAAAATTTTACAATTTCATTTTTTCTAAATTCTATTCTGTTAAGAGGTTAAAAGTGCCTTTTGTCAGAAAGGTTGTGTTTGGTGTAAAGTCTTCAGCATTTAGGATTTGAGTAAAGCCATTTTGGGTTGTACCTATTTTAACCAAGACCTTTCTATACACTTGTTCATCTTCTTTTATCAAAACAAAAAAGTCGTTTTCAATATTGGCGACCGCCTCTGATGGCAATGCAGATTGCTCTGTTGATGAGGTTACTATTTCTGCTTCTACATACATTCCTGGGACAAATAATTTTGCTTCACTTTTATTTACTAGATCACCATGTAGTTCTAAAGTTCTATCCTGAGCATCAATAGTTTTATTGATTAGATGTACCTTTCCTTGGTACACTCTATCACTATTGTTTTGTAATCGTATATTGATAAGTTGTTCCTTTTTTATCAAAAGCAGATCCTTTTCAAAAATCTTCAATTCTACATGCAAATCATCGGTATTTGTAACGGTAAGAGCCACATCTGAAGGGTTTAAATACATTCCATTAGAAGCGTTAATCCTTGTTATATATCCTGATAAAGGGGAACGTATAGCAATTACAGATCGAATATTTTCAACTGACAAGGTCTTATGATTTATATTCATTAGGCTCAATTTTTTTTTAAGGGATTGATGCCGAGCATGCGTTACTGCATACTCCGATTCTGCCTTCAAAAAATTCTTTTTAGAGCTAATATTGTTTGCTAAAAGTTTTTTTTGGCGTTCATAATCGGATTTTAAATAGTTCAATTGTCCCTTAGCTTCCAAAAAATCTTGTTGTATCTGGACATACTCTGGGTTTTCAATAGTGAACAATTCTTGGCCTTTTTTAACCTCATCACCTGGCAACCACTTGATATTCTTAACATATCCCGCATAATAGGCACTCACATCCACTTGGTTTTGCGGAGGTACAGCAAACATTCCATTCGCTTTGACCACTGTATTGAACTCTTCCATGGATATTTTGCCAAGTTCCATTTGACCAGCATGAAACTGGCTTTCAGATATTGTGATTACATCTGCATCTACTATTACTTCAGCCTGATTTTCAGTTTTAGTTTTTTCTTTAGTATTGCAGGAGCTTAAAACCAGTACTATCCATAATAAGAGTATTTTGAAGTAGATCGAATTCGTTAAATCAAAGTGTCTGTTTTTCATGCGTTTCTATTTATCGTTTTTCAATGATCACAAGTTGTGATTAAAGATGAATCATGGATATTTCATGGTTAAATGGTTTAATTCTAAAACGGTAGTGTTGTACTTGTTTAAGTTTTGTAAGTAGTTAATTTCAATGTTTTTTGCACTCTCTATAAGTTGGACATATTGCAAAAAATTAATTTCCCCATTTTGGAATGATTTTGTAGCGGTTATTGTTAATTCTTTGGCTAAACTTTTCCCCGTAGTTTCATAATAGTGTACCATTTCTTCAAATCTTTTCAAATCAGAAAGTAAGCCATCGTATTGAGATTGTAGTTTAATTTTATAATTCTCATATTCATCTGCGATAATCATTGTTTCTATTTTTGCCGCATTGATTTTAGATTTATTTGTACCAAACCATATAGGTAGGGCAATACCAACTTGAAAGCCATTGTAATTTCTTGCATTTAGCCCATTATTTGTTCCTTGAAATACAGAGACGTTCAAGTCGGGCAACAACCGCTGACGCTCTAAAGCCAATGAAGACTTTGCTAGATTTTGTACGGAATTGAAATATGACGTCCCAGGATGGGCTTCGGCATTAAATTCTTGCAAAGCTAGTTTGGGTAAGACCGATTCCTCAATAGTCAGTAATGAATCGCTTTGTACCCACTCATTGAGAATAGTGTGGGCTTTTGAAACATCTTCTCTAGCTTGGCTAAGCGCAATGGCTATTTCTTTTTGTTTTGCTTCTGCCGTTAATTTTTCCAACAAATTAGTCTCTCCTAACTGATATCTTTTTTTTGCTGCAACAACAAATTGGTCATATAAACTATCTAAATAGGTGTATTGCTTTACCAGATTATTATTAAATACAACGTTGTAATATGCAATGTATACCTCTTTAGTTAACATCCTTTCATTAAGTCTATATTGCTCTGTTGCCAATGCCACTTTTTGTTTTTTTACTTTGTACTGTGCGCCATAAATGGTCGGAAATTGAAGTGACTGACTTAGCCCGTACACTTTAATTGGCTGTCCATTTTCAGCAATATTATTTTCGTCAAAATTGTAATAAACTTGGGTTTTATCTAAGTTAAAAGCACTACCCATCAATTGTTCTGATTGTTTGATTTTTTTTGCAGAAGCTTGAAGGGCGTTATTGTTCTCTAGCGCCATTTGTGAAATCTGTTCTACGCTTAAAGGGTTTTGTTGCCCATTGCCAATAAAGGGGAAAAAAAGTAATAATAGAATGCCTAAAGGATTTAGATTTACTTTTATTTTCCTTTCAGCACGATCCTCTTTTTTGTCAAATATTGCATATAAAACAGGCAGTACGAACAAAGTCAGTATCGTTGCAGTGATCAATCCTCCTACAACAACGGTTGCCAAAGGTCTTTGCACTTCAGCTCCAGCAGACGTTGAAATTGCCATTGGTAAAAAGCCCAGTGCGGCAGCCGCAGCTGTAAGCAGTACAGGGCGTAATCTGTTTTTTGTTCCCATTAAAATTCTCTCGTTAATATTATTTACTCCTCGCGTCTTTAGTTCTTTAAACTCTTCAATAAGGACTATACCATTTAATACCGCAATACCAAAAAGGGCAATAAAACCTACGCCCGCTGAAATACTAAAAGGCAAATCCCGAATATAAAGTAGCATTACACCACCTATAGCCGACAAAGGTATGGCACTATAAATCAGTAATGCTTCTTTTACAGAACTGAAAGCGAAATACAGTAAAATAAAAATCAGGAGAAGTGCTATAGGTACCGCAATTCGTAATCGAGCTGATGCTGTCCGAAGATTTTCAAATTGTCCACCGTAGCTTATTATATAACCTGTGGGTAGTTTCACTTCTTTTTCTAATATGGCTTGCACATCTTTGACCACAGATTCTAAATCTCGATTTCTCACGTTTACACCAACCACTATTCGACGCTGCGTATCATCACGAGAAATTTTAGCTGGTCCTTTGGTATACACAATATTTGCAAATTCACTTAATGGTAATTGTGATCCATTTGGTAACGAAACCGAAGCGTTTTTTATATGCTCAATATCTTTTCTGTGCGATTCGTCATAACGAAGAACCAAATCAAACTGTTTTTCACCTTCAAAAATAGTCCCCGCAGGCATCCCTGCAAAACCCATAGTAATGACTTTGTTGAGGTCTTCAATATTTAATCCGTATTTGGCAATTTTTCGGCGATTGTACCTGACCGACATTTGTGGTAACCCTACCGTTTTTTCCACAGAAATATCAGCAGCCCCTTCAACGTTCTGAATTGCTTTTTCAATTTCCAATGCTTTTTGATACAATACATCTAAATTTTCTCCGAAAATTTTAATTGCTAAATCGGCCCTTACGCCAGTAATCAATTCATTGAATCGCATTTCTATAGGTTGGGTGAACTCAAAATCTACACCTGCAATTTTTTCTGACAAGGCTTCCTTGAATTTATTGGCCAATTCGTCTTTTGATTTTGCCGATGTCCATTCTCCTTTTGGTTTCAATTTTATAATCACATCACTTTCCTCCATAGACATTGGGTCTGTGGGTACTTCAGCAGCGCCTATTCTGCTCACTACCTGTTCAACTTCAGGGAATGTCAAAACTATTTTTTCAATTTGTGTAGTAGCCTCTATAGTCTTGCTTAAAGACATCCCTGTCTTTAATACAGGCTGAATTACAAAATCCCCTTCATCTAAGGTGGGTACAAATTCTCCTCCCATTCGAGAAAATAATAATGCGGCAAAAACAAATAAACCAAATGCCGATCCCAACACCAATCTCTTTTTACCCAACGCCCAAGCGATGATAGGTTCGTATTTGTTTTCTAAAAAAGTAATCAACCTTGATGAGATTGTTTTCTTCTCAGTCTTACTTGGTTTCATAAATAATGATGCCATTACTGGTATGTAGGTAAAACACAGTGCCATTGCGCCTATTAGAGCAAAACAAAACACTAAAGCCATCGGTCGGAACATTTTCCCCTCTATATTTACTAGTGATAGAATGGGGATAAATACGATAATAATGATGAGTTGTCCAAATACAGCCGAATTCATCATTTTTGTTGCTCCTTGATGCGTAACAAGGTCCATAAAACCTTGTCTTTCATTTTTAGGAAGCGCCCATAATTTGGCCCGTTGGGTATTAACTTTAAAAGTAATAAACTCTACAATGATTACTGCTCCATCGATAATTATACCAAAATCGATTGCACCCAAACTCATCAGATTGGCATCGACTCCAAAAACATACATCAGTGATAGCGCAAATAGCAAACTTAGCGGAATAACAGAGGCAACTACCAATCCGGAACGCAGATTGCCCAAAAGTAATATCACAACAAAAATTACGATCAAACACCCTAAAATGAGGTTTTCTGCAATGGTTAAGGTAGTTTTATCGATGAGTTCACTACGTTCTAAAAAAGGATTAATTGAAATACCCGGTGGCAATGAAGATTGAATCTCTGATACGCGTTGTTTCACAGCCTTTATTACAGCATTTGAGTTGGCATTTTTTAACATCATTACCTGTCCCAATACTTTTTCCCCTTCGCCATTTCCTGTAATGGCGCCAAATCGATTCGCGTGACCAAAACCTACCGAAGCAATATCCCTTACATACACAGGTACATCTCCTCTTGTAGTTACTACAATATCTTCAATATCTTGTAAAGAGCTCAACAGTCCCTCACCACGTATGAAGTAGCTTTCATTTAATTTTTCGATATAACCTCCCCCTGCAATACTATTGTTTTTTTCAAGTGACGAATACACATCAGTAATCGCAATGTCCATCGCACGAAGTCTTTCAGGATTTATAGCAACTTCATAGGTTTTTAAATATCCGCCCCATGTATTGACTTCTACCACTCCTGAAATTCCTGAAAGTTGACGCTTTACTAACCAGTCCTGAATAGTACGTACATCAGCTAATGAATAGTGCTCTTTATAGTGGTCGTCTACCTCAATTATATATTGATAGATTTCCCCTAGTCCTGTAGAAACTGGCCCCATAAATGGTTTACCAAAGCCAGTGGGTATTTTTTCTTCTGCATTTTTAATTTTTTCTGCAATAAGTTGACGTGGTAAATACGTGCCTAAATCGTCTTCGAAAACAACGGTTACCACGGACAGACCAAATTTTGAAACTGAACGAATTTCCTTAACCCCAGGTAAGTTTGCCATTTCAAGCTCTACGGGATATGTTAAAAATCTTTCAACATCTTCAGTCGCTAAATTTCTTGAGGTAGTAATAACCTGAACCTGATTATTGGTCACGTCAGGAACCACTCCAATAGAAATATTGGAAAGGGAATACAAGCCAAACCCAATCACTCCAGCGGTAAATAGCAGTACTATAAGTTTATGCTGAATACTATACTGAATAATGCGTTCTAACATTTCTTTTACAGTTTATATTACCAAATATAGCGGTGTTGAGTAAATGCAATTTAAGTGCTTTCTTAAGATTTTCATAAAAATTGGTTTTCTTCACGATTACAAAATGTAAAAGCAGTTAAAAGCTACAGGTTTTTTTGCAATTATTCGTCAAGAAACACCAACCAAAATACAACTGATAATGGGTTCTGGTATCGCATCCTCGCCAGCACTAGCAGTAAAACCTAGAAGCATTCCATTGTAAATTGAATTATCTGGAATTCAATCCAAAATGACACTTTAGAGAAGTTGTGAAAAGTTTTAAAAATAATACCCTCAGATTTTACGAAAAAATATTCTGAGACGATGTAAAAGACAAAAGCAACATGAAAGGCTTGTGGGGGGGATTGCAAAAAAAGGAAAGGTCTTCCGCGTGAAGGTGTTCTAATTGGAATACATGCTTGAGGAGTAAAAAATTGGCAATAATTAATACCTTGATTAACATAAAGTTATGTGCAATCAAAATAAATTATACTGACTTTCAAATAGTTAGTAACTAAAAATCTCTGAACTTACTAAAGAGAATATGCTGTATAGTATAATAAACCCTCCACTTAGGAGGGCTGTAATTAATTTATACGAATATTATTTTTTATCATATGCACCTTCAGGAGCTGGAGCCCACATTCCTAAAATAAGCATCAGAGCAATTATACCCCAAAAAATCATTGTAGGTACATCCGGAGTACCAGCTGAGTAGGGTTCTGTTGGATTTCCCATTGTAACAATCCAATCATTACTTGCTGCAGTAATGGAAACGCCCGTTGCTTTTAACTCTGACAAAGTAACTGCCATATTTATTTGCATAGCTCTTAAAAACGCTCCTACAGTCCAGCCAAAATAAACTGACATTAATCCAAAAATGGTTACTAAGGCTTTACCATAGCTTGGCATATTAGTTTCTCTTGCTCTCCTAATCAGGTAAAAATTAAGACAAATTAATATTGTAACGACTAAGAGATAAGATGCGTTTTGTTGAAAACCGCTTTGAAAATATTGTAATACTTCAAATTCATTCATTTTTATTGATTTATGGTTAATAAACTACAATATACAAATTCGTTCCTAAACTCATTGAAGAGGATGTGTCAATGATTTGAATTTGTGTCTGCCATGTATAAAATTTATATAGCAGGTATTTATACTACAAAATTTAGTTATTCTTCGTCTCAGTTTGGGCTTATAAAAAGGTGTTTTTATTTTGCTCATCTAGACGAAATATATCTTAGGTATCTAAATAATCTTGTAAAGACTGATAGGGTAATATTAGAGAAAGGAAGAAATAATAAAATCGAAACTATCCAATATGTTAGATTTATTGGAATTGTGTTTTTTAACTTTTTTAAACTAAGCACATTTAAATTTATGAACTTTATCGTATTTACTATGTTAGGTAATTAATATATAAATATTAAAAATTGTTTGTAAAGACTTAAGCTATATAAAAAGGACAGGCCTATGATTTTAACTTTTACCGCAGCTCCAATACGTATAATCACAGATGCCGTGAAGGTCTGATGTGTTTCCGCAATGGCATTCAACTACTACGTAAATGTCTCCAAGTAAGTCTGATTCTATAAAAGGTATTTCCATAATAATTTTATTTCTAACTTACTTTACAAGTATTAATTGATTATTAAATAGGCATTAATTTTTCTTAAAATTGTCTAACTCATTCATTCAAGTCTAATAACATTTATTTTACGTTAAATCAATGACATCAACAAGAAACACTCTCAACCTAACATATGAGAAGTACTATGACTATCACGCTATTTCAATAAACTGGGTAAGTACTGAATGGGAAAAGAAAAAGGGTCAAGATATTACAACTGTAAAATCTGACCCCGAGACTTTTAGGTTTTTTGTAAGACTTAATTTTTAATTATGAGAGGGCTTAGCTCCTTTCTTAACTTATCGTAATCCTCTTTACTCATTAGGTCTAATTCCATAAGTTCTTTTGCTTCTTTAAGCTTTGCTATTGCCGCTTCTTTTGTCATTTTTGCATTAACTGGTATTATTTCGCCGTATTTTAGGGCAAACTCTGCGTCCATGACGCTCAATCTTTTTGTCAAGGCAACAAATGCGTTTCCATTTGGCTCTACTAATTCTAAAACTACATACAAAGGCTTTTTCTTATTCCCTTTGTGAAAAACTTTAATTTCGTTAATTATAGCATTTCTGCCCTCAAAATTATCAGGCACCATTGGTGTTTCTACATTTCCAACGGCCATTAATGCTCCCATACCAGCACTAATTTTTCCTAATTGAATATATTCAAAATCACTATCGAAACCCGATGTATTTCTTGGAGCTCCAAGAATTATTTCATCTCCTATTTTAAAGGTATTATTATCACTTGCAGTATATTCACCAACTGTAGTGTTATTTTTTATTTCTTTATAAAAATCAATATCGCTTGTTTGATTGAAATTTAAAGTAGCTAAATCTTGAGCTACGCCTTGAGCTGTAGTAAATACAACTGCTAATAGAATAATTAACTTTTTCATTGATATATAGTTTGTTTATTGTCGCAATTTAGTGTTTTGTTCAAATTCTTTTCCATTTTAAACACTATTTAATTGTTATGTGGGTATATGACAAAAGAGTACGTCCCCTAGACAAATACAACTAGTGCAAAATCAAATAACTCAAGTTTTTGTATAAGTCAATAAATGATTTTAGATCTTATTGGTATTGCTCTATGAAACCATTTCTTTTCAAATGTTGATTTATTTTGTCCCATTCTTTTTGAAAAATGTGAAATAGATGATTCTACCAAAAAGTGTAGTTAAAACACCTACAATCAAAAAAACTACAATTTCAATTCCGTAACTGCCAAGAAATGATTCCATTTAATAAACGTTTTAAATTGACGTAAATCTACTAATTCCATCGCAAAGTGTGAATCAATACTGTTAAAGTCTAAAGAGGATTAGAAATCCCAGAATACATTAAAGAGAATCTGACAATGCTTTAGTCTATTTTCCAGTAAAGGAAGTGCTTTTCATTATCCATAACTTGTATAATACTGTCTAAAGCTTTAATATCCTCCTTAATGATCTCATTTTGATATGATAGTTCTTCTTTTACGTTGTACTCCCATAAATCAAGCCTTCTATTGAGATTGAACTTAATATACTTGTCGTTTTGAATATACTTTCTGTTTTGTATCCAAAACTCATTATGATCTATATCTATCCATGGCAAATCCGCAGACCATTTATTATCTACTCTATCAAAAAACTTATCTATATACTTCATTTCCACTTTGCCAGTATCTTCAATAAGATGTTTCAATCCAGTTCCTTCATATAACGTGTAAATAAGATTGGAGATTTCTGGGTTAATTAGGAAAAAGTCTTGGTTTCCTTTTGAAAAGGTGTCATATTTAACTCTTGGAGGGGTATAAGGATCTCTATGACCATAAATCGCCATTGGAGCAAAGTAATATTTACCATCAGGTTCTTTTTCATCCTCTTGATAATCAATAAAAATACTATCATTATCTATTTCCCATCTATCATACTGTTTTCGATACATAGCCGACAACAAATCAATCCGTTCAATATAATTATCGGTGTATTCTGAAGTCATATATAATTCTTCTAAGATGCCTTTCGCAACGTCCACGTATTTTTTTCTGTTTTCATAATCATCCCCAACACTTTCAACATAAAATGTAAAGGTTACAACAACAAAAAGACCTATGGCATTTAGCGAAAACTTTTTTGTATTGTCTGAAAATGTTTGTGAACTAAATTTATCGCCTAAAGTAAATAGCTTTACATACCACTTTTTAGGTTTTTTAATGACATTCATAGTAAATGGTTATGAAAACAAGATACAAATTAGTCTCTGAAATTAATGAAGAGGATATGCCTTTGATTTAGAATTTATTTTAAGATTTCAACTCTCCCTTTTGTGACACATAATACAGCCCGATAACTGGAATTAATGTTAGCGCCATAATAATAATCGGAGGATGGGCAGAACTGCCACTTACGAGAGAAACAAAATCTGGTAAAGTCCAAAATAAGTGAACGATAAACAATACGAAAGTTGCTGATTTTAATCCTTCAAGAGTTTTTAATCTAAGAGTATAGAGCACAGAGAGCACTGTCCCTAAATAAACGAATCCAAAGATATATAACATAATATCCAAAACTTCTAGGGCAGGTGCACTGCTTGCTAATCCCTCGATATTAAAGTCGCTTATCATTTGATTTTTCATTTCGCCCCCCATTTTTGCTAATACTAATGGGATAAACTGAATGATATCAAGAATTAGTGTCACGATCAAAATCGTTTTAAAGTTTTTCATTCTGATTGATTTATGATTACTAATCATAAATATACAAATTATTCCCTGAACTTAATGAAGAGGATATGTCAATGATTTAACTAAACCCATACCCCAACTTCAATAACATTCGTTTTACTTTAAACCAATCAAATCACGATTAAACAACCTCAACCGTAGATATGCTGATACAGTTAAATCAAACCTATCTGCATCCTTCTTTAAAACTTCATTCTCGGTATCTTATTACAATCTAATTGAAATGCTTTTATATAGTTTGCTACCGGTCTTTTTATCCTTCGCCCAAAATATCTTTATTTACTCACTTTAAAAAAAGAAGCTTTATAAATAATCTTAACCCTTTAGCCATACTCTTATAACTAAAGCTTTGAGGTCCTAATTCAGCTATACCTATTTCAATGAACTAAATACGTTTATATATAACTCAATTACTAAATCAGAGTTTAGGTTTTTATGAATCGGGTGGTTGGGGTCTTTTATAGCGTCCAAAACATCAAACAAAAAGTGTACCCTCCCCAAGAATCGAACTTGGATCTAAAGTTTAGGAAACTCTTGTTCTATCCGTTGAACTAGGAGGGCATTCCGTGTACTATATAAATAAAAACACCTACAAATATATTGTAAGTGTTTGATAATCACTGTGGAGAAGATGGGACTCGAACCCACGACCTCTTGACTGCCAGTCAAGCGCTCTAGCCAGCTGAGCTACATCCCCAAAACGTTGTGCTAAACTAAAAAAATTTTTACTGCTGTCATCCCTTAATAAATGGGGATTTCAAGCTCTTGTCAGTCAAGCATCCTCCTAAAAAAGCAACAATCTGCTACTGAACATTTTACACTTAAATATACAAAAATCAGCTGTTTTTGGCACTCATTTGGCAATTTCTAATTATTCCTTCATTTTACTCTCTTAAAAGTCAATAACTTATTGATAACTAACCTACTTAAAATTCTTTTAAAACCCTATAAACACTTAACTTTGTGATAGTTATATATAAAAATACAACAACCATTGTGTTTAATTATTATATAATAGTAGCAAGGTATTGACGTCAGGAGTCAATGTTAGCCTTACCACCCACGAGGGACAATTGTTAGTTAGTGGGTTAGAAGTCGGATAGTAAACTACAGGATTGAGTGTAGGGTGTAGAAAAACCTGCTACACAATAACATCTAAACATAGTGGTTGAGGTTTCTCCGATAGTTACGAAAAAGGACTTACTATAATGCTGATATGGGTATTTAAACGAACTGGTCAGTTGAAGTGTAAGTAGAAAACAAGTAAGATGCGTTAAGGTCGTAAGGGGTTTACTATATAATAAATTAATCTATTTAATAGGCTCGCTCACCCGCTTCGCCGAGTTGTTTAAGATTGAAATAGAATACTACTTTTTAAATAAATAAGCAATTACAGGTGGAATAAAAACAATAAAAATTATTCCAAAATATACATACAGAAAATACCCTAATGCAAATGAAAAAATTAATGCAAGTATGTTAGTGTTTTTCATAAAAAACTAAATTAAATATATGCCCAGACCTAAAGGTAGCCAGAACAAAATAACATCAGAAGTAAAAGAAAAACTACAACTACTTATAGATGATTTAATAGACTCTTTAAATGTAAAAGAATTAGATGCTAATCAACGTATAAAGATGCTTCAAATAGTTTTACAATATGTTTTGCCAAGAATGAAACATAATGCTATCAAAGTAAATGAAGATTTACCATTGTTTATGGAAGACTTATAGAAGTTATTTTAATCTATCCTCTTCATTAAGTTCTGGTAATATCAGTTTTAAGGATTCACTAAAACTTTGCGATGGAATTAGTAAATTTTACAATAATTTCGTAACTTACTGAAAAAGAATAAAATGAATGAATTTATTGTAACATTAATCTTCATTGTTATACTCGTTTCAGGTGTTTATTTTTATGCAGGATATTTAACAAGAACAGGTAAAGCAGAAGATGCAGATGGAAATTTTATTCCTGATTCTTGGGAAGAAAAATTTGGGTGGTTTTTTAATGCTAAAGGACTAATAATGTTAGTGCTTGGTTTGGTGTTGGGTTATTTTTTAGGAAATAGTTTTCCTTTGTCCTAATACGCTGCAATAATTATACTTAATTGTAGTTATATAAGTATGATTATTTCAAGACAAATAAACAAATTAGATTCTGTAATAAAGTTATTAAACTATTCAATTAAAGGCTATATTTTGCTCTTTAGTTTAATACTAAAAAAATAACATCTCACAGACCTAATTCCCTACGCCCTTTTGTTTATAGCTTTATAGATATCTTCTACTCTATATTCTTTAAGTACTAAATCATATAATTCAAATCATCGGCATATCATCTTCATTAAGTTCAGGGATTTCTAACCCTCTTAAATAAGTCAAGCTAACAT
>Ga0222718_10004022_pt1 | contig 12369 bp, 10 predicted proteins | sample C33_27DmetaG_FD_165045 | JGI IMG/M metagenome (GOLD analysis project Ga0222718, IMG submission 165045) | Estuarine water microbial communities from San Francisco Bay, California, United States - C33_27D | ecosystem: Environmental > Aquatic > Marine > Unclassified | place: USA: California... | reverse complement strand
AATGACAACCTTCGGAGTATTTGGCTTTATAGGCGCTCTAGCTATAGCCTTAGTATCTGTTCTACTATGAAATTTAAAGGATTATTAAAAAACGTTGTAGGCGCAGTAGCTCCTACACTTGGTACAGCTTTGGGCGGACCTATGGGTGGTATGGCTGCTAATATGATATCTGAGGTTTTGGGAGTTCCAAATAATCCAAAGTCTATTGAAGCAGCAATTCAAAATGCAACTCCAGAACAAATGCTTCAACTTAAAAAAGCTGAAAAAGATTTTGAAATAAAAATGAAAGAGCTTGAGGTTGATATCTTTGCTTTAGAAGCAAAAGAAAAAGAAAACGCTAGAGGCTATTTTTCTAAAGACTGGACCGCAAGAATAATTGGTATAGCAACTATAGGTGGCTTTTTAGGTTATATATTCTTGGTTACGTTACAACCGCCAGAACAAAACTCAGAAGCTTTAATTAATTTAGTATTAGGATATTTAGGTGGACTGGCTAGCGCAATTATTTCGTTTTATTTTGGAGCTTCTAACTCAAGCAACAAAGGAGAATAATATGAATATATCTCAGGAAGGCATTTGCCTTATTAAAAAGTTTGAAGGCTGCGAGCTTGAAGCTTATAAATGCGCGGCTGGAGTTTGGACTATAGGATATGGTTCTACTAAAGGTGTAAAAGAAGGCGATACTATAACTCAAGAAGAGGCTGATCATCTTTTATTAGAAGAAATGAAAGAATACGAAGGATATATAAATGATTTGGTTGAGGTAGATTTAAACCAAAATCAATTTGACGCTTTGGTATCTTGGGTATTTAATCTTGGTCCGGCTAATTTAAAAGCGTCTACGATGTTAAAAGTTTTAAACAATAAAGATTATGAAGATGTGCCTGCGCAAATGCAAAGATGGAATAAAGCAGGCGGAAAAGTTTTAGAGGGTTTGGTAAGGAGAAGAAACGCAGAATCCCTACTGTTTGAAGGTAAGGAGTGGGGAAAAATATAAGGAGATAAAATGCCACATGCTACAACGCGTATTGCGTTAGCAGGTGAATATTTGGCAGCGTCATATTTGATGAGATATTGCGACTCTGTTATTTTAGCTCCAGCAGGTCATCGTTCCGATTTAATTTTAGACCATCAAGGTCAACTCTATAAAGTACAAGTAAAGACTACAAACAGCACTTATAAACGCAGAGGATCTGATTATTATCGCTGGGAAATACGAACCAGCAAAAGAACTCAAGATAACATTCGACAAAATAAAATGGTAAGATATGGAAACGGGCAAATAGATATGTTTTGCCTTGTTGCCTTGCCTATTAACAAGGTTTTCTTTGTTCCTTATACAGAAGATGGAAATCAAACAGAATATGCAAAGACAGCAAAAAATTTAAAAAATATTGACTCAAAAGAGTCTTTGATTAAAACTTTATTAACGATAAACAAAATACCAGAATTAGAGCCTTTAAATGACCTTACAGAAAGCAGTATTTAACCCAGGTATCAACAGAGAAGGTACCGATTATAGTAACGAGGGCGGTTGGTTTGACGTCAACTTAGTTCGTTTTAGAAAAGGATATCCAGAAAAATTTGGCGGATGGGCTAAAAATACTCCTAATAGCTTTCTTGGAACTTGCAGAGCTTTGCATCCTTGGGTTGCTTTAGAAGGAACTAAGTATTTAGGTCTTGGTACTACTTGGAAATATTATATAGAAGAGGGCTCTAACTTTAACGACGTCACCCCTATAAGAGCTACTACAGCAGCAGGAGATGTTACTTTTGCTGCAACAGATGGCTCATCTACTATTACTGTAAGTGATACTGCGCATGGCGCAGTAATGAATGACTTTGTTACTTTTAGCGGAGCAGTAAGCTTGGGTGGAAATATAACAGCAGATGTTTTAAATCAAGAGTATCAAATAGTATCAGTAACAACCGACACTTATACCATCACGGCTAAAGATACAAACGGAGATACTGTAACAGCAAACTCAAGTGATACAGGAAATGGCGGATCAAGTACCGTAGGAACTTATCAAATAAACGTAGGACTAGATGTGTATATACCTGGTACTGGTTGGGGCTTAAACGGTTGGGGGGAGGGAACCTTTGGTTCTGCAACAGCTTTGTCCGTAGTAAACCAGCTTAGACTTTGGACGCATGATCACTTTGGCGAAAACCTAATAATGAATGTTAGAGGCGGCGGTATTTATCAATGGACAGAAAATAATGGTACCGATACTAGAGCTGTAGATATGTCTGGTATATCAGGAGCTAACTTGGTTCCAACCGTAGGCTTACAAGTTATTACTTCTGAAAAAGACAGACATTTAATTGTATTGGGAGCAGATCCTTTAAATGATGCAGGTACAGCTAGAACCGGTACAGTAGATCCGATGCTTATAGCTTTTTCTGATCAAGAGAATAATTTAGAGTTTGAGCCTTTAATTACTAATACCGCTGGTTCGTTACGATTATCATCTGGTTCATCTATTATTGGAGCTGTTAAATCAAGGCAAGAGATACTTGTATGGACTGATACTGCCTTATATAGTATGCAGTTTGTTGGACCGCCATTTACTTTTGCAGTAAACCTAGTAAACGAAGGAACAGGATTAGTTGGTCCTAAAGCCGCAGTAACAGCGCCTTCAGCTATTTACTGGATGGGCTACAATAATTTTTATAGCTATAACGGTAGCGTTCAAACTATACCTTGCAACGTTCATAATTACGTATTTGGCGATATCAACTTAGTACAATCCTTTAAAATAAACGCTTTTACTATTGCTGATAAAAACGAAGTAGGTTGGTTCTATTGCTCTGCTGATAGCAAGGAAATAAATAGATATGTTATCTATAACTATATGGAAAACCTTTGGACGTATGGCCAGTTAAGCAGAACAGCTTGGCTAGATGCTGGTATAGAAAACTTTCCAAGAGCAGTAAACGGCGGATATTTATACGAACAAGAAACAGGATTTGACGACGACGGATCGCCGATGACTAACGTTTTTATAGAAAGCTCTGACTTTGATATAGGCGAAGGTGATCAATTTACTCTTATACGAAGAATTATTCCTGACTTTAAATTTATAGAAAACCAGAACGACGGCTCTGTTAATATTGTTGTTAAAACCAGAAACTTTCCTGGAGATTCTTTAACAACTAATTCAACAAACCAAATAAGTGAAACAACGCAACAGGCGTATGTTAGAGGAAGAGCAAGACAAATGGTATTGCGGTTTGAGTCAAACGACGACGCTACAAACAACGGTAATTTAGGTATTGGATGGAGATTGGGGGCTACCAGAATAGATATTAAACCTGACGGTAGAAGATGAGCAAACTATTACAAACTCAACTACCGATTGCTACAGGTGAATATGTGCCAGCTTCTGTTTTTAATAGACTTATAAGAATTTTAGAGATAAACTTAGGATCAGTAGACCCAGATAATACGATACAATTATCGACTACTGAACGTGATTCTTTGAATTTTAATCAAGGCACGCTAATATTTAATACAACAACAGAAACGCTACAAGTATTTGACGGGACTGAGTTTATTGATTTAACGAGCCATCGCACTTACTTAACAGGAGTTTCTGCTACATCAGCGTTAGGAAGCGTAACAGTTTCAACGCCTTAACATATGGAACAACATGCTAGCAGAAAAAATATATTTAGAAGAACAAAAATACGAGCTTAAAAATCTATTACTCGCATACCCGTCTGATTGGTTTTTAAATAAAGAAATTTTAGAAAAAGCCAAAGCATCTCTTCCAAATATCGTAGACTTTTACAAAAGTATGGGTGTAGATAACCCAGAAAATAATCCTTTAAAAAGCGTTATATCAGAGCCTTTAAAAGAGGTATATACCGTTCCTTTGTTTTCAGAAAAGTTTTGTCAAATATTGTTAGATGAAATAAGCAATATGCAAGAACATTTTTCATTTTGCCCGAATCCAGAAGAAGACGAACTTAGACAAATACCAGAAATAGTTTTAAGTGAAAAATGTCCAGAGTTATACAACTCTTTGCTATACGTAGTTCAATCTTTTATTAATCCAATTTTATTAACAATATGGAATCGCCACGTTACAGGTGGCAATATACAGATAGCAAATTATAATTTAAAGAATAAAAAACAAGGTGCTTGGCACCACGACGCCAGTTCAGATGTTAGTATTGTAGTACCCTTAAATACAGGCGATTACAAAGGCGGCGGAACAGAATTTTTAAACAGAGGAATTGTAGAGCCTTTACCAACAGGTAGCGGTCTAATATTTCCTAGCTATACTCACATGCATCGAGGCTTAGCAGTTGAGGAAGGCGATAGATATTTATTGGTTTTTTGGCTTAATTCTGAGGAAGAATCAATTAACAGTAAAGAAAATTAAGGTTACAATAGTATGATGAATAAAATAGACAATAGCGGACAAGGATTAGCAAAATTAGGTAGAGATGAAGACCAATATATGGCTCACGTCGCCCAAGGCGAAATGGTCGTACCACCTATCATCTCTCCAGAAACAAGAGCTCGTATAGAAGCTGAGATGAAGGCTGTAGGCCTATCTCCGGATGAATATACTGTTGGCGCAGGTATGTCTATTAATCCTATTACAGGTATGCCAGAGTTTGGCTGGTTAAAGAAAACATTTAAGTCTGTAAAGAAAGTTGTAAAGAAAGTTGCACCTATTGCAATAAATTTTATACCAGGAGTTGGACCGATAGCTAAAGCTGCTTTAACAGCAGTAGCAGGTAAAGCATCTGGATTATCTACAAAAGAAGCTTTACTTGGAGGCGCTTTAAGTTTTGCTGGCGGTAAGCTATTTGGAGGAGCTGGTAGCGCAGCTACTGGAGCTGCAGATGCTGCCAAAGGAAATATATTTCAAAGACTTAAAAGCGGTATAGGAAGCTATTTTAATCCTGCAGAAGGAACTAAAGGAATCTTTGGCGGAACTATTGGCCCAAGTCTTAGAAGAGGTATAGGCAGCCTATTTGGCGGAGGAATGGGTGGACAGCAACCTACGCAAGTTTTAGATGAAGCTGGAAATCCTACAGATTTATATCAATTACCAGATGGTACTCAATTAACAACCGAACAAATGATTGAAGCTGGTTATTTAGATCAGTCTGGAAATCCTATTACATCTCAGCCCTCAGGGCAGTTTATGGATGGTAAAACTTTAAGTCAGTTTTTAAGCGCTAAATTCTTGCCTCAAAGCGTTGAAGATGCTTTGGGTACAGGCCCAGGAGGTGGAGGTTTAGGCAGTTTTATTGGCGGAGCAGGAGGTGGCGGAATGGGCGGAGGCCTAGGCGCAGCTGCGCTCGCTGGATTGCTGGGTAAAGTAACTTACGAATCAGCCAAAGAAAGAATGGGTGGTTTAGCTGAAACTCCAGCCGTAACGATGGATGCTCTTGGCAGATACCAATTAGCAAAAGAATTAGGAACAGATGGAACTAGAGGCGAGTTTGGTTTAGGACCAGCTCCAAAAGCTTTAGAGTTTGCTGGAGGTGGACCAGTATATGGTTACGAAGGTGGAGGAATTGTAAGACAATATTTTAATATGGGTGGAGTCGCTGAATTAGATATGAGAGATGGTGGCGAATCAGCAGGCCCAGGTACAGGTACTTCAGATGATATACCTGCGATGTTAAGTGACGGCGAATATGTGATGACTGCGAAAGCTACCAGAGGCGCTGGCGCATTTAACGTAAAAAAAAATAAATCAGGTATAGAACTTGTTCAAGGTGGTAAGCCATCTCGTAAAAAAGGCGTAGAAAACATGCGCGAACTAATGGATATTTTTGAGGCAATATAATGGCAGAACCTATTAACCCAGTATTAAAAGATGTAACAAGACGAGAGGTTATCTCTGATCCTTTTGTAAGAGAACTTTATTTTGGCTCTCCAGATTACGAAGGTTTATTAGCAGGTTCAAGAAGAGCAGCGCAAAGATATTTAGATATGGGTCCAACGATGAGAAAAACCGCTGGTCTTTCTCCTTTAGAAACTGCCGCTATTCAACAAGCCTACGGCGGTATTGGCGGATACAAGCCATACTTACAAGCGCAAGAAAGAGCTTTGCTTGGCGGAATGGGAATGCTCGGAGAAGAAAGAGGCTTATTAGATGAGGCTATAGGTGCAACTAGAAGATCTGGCGCTTTACAACAACCTTACTTTGCGCAAGCAGAGCAACAATACGGAGCTGGTCTTGGAGATTTGATGAGCAGTCTTGGAAGACAAGGGCCTTCAGCAAGAGAATATCAAAGAGCTTCTTTAAGAGGTTTTGACCCAAGATCAACAGCAGCATTCTACGATCCGTTTGAACAACAAGTCGTACAACAAACCATTCAAGATGTGATGAAAAGCGGCGCTCAACAAGATATAGCAGCAAGAGCAAGAGATATACAATCAGGTGGTCAATCTGCATTTGGTTCAAGAGCAAGACTAGGTGCTGGTGAAAGACAAGCAGCTTTAGGCAGAGGTTTAGGCGAAGCTCTAGCAGGCATACGTTCTCAAGGTTTTGGAACTGCGCAACAAAGAGCTATTGAAGAATCTAGATTTGGCAGACAAGCTCTTGAAAGAGCAGGTGAAAGAGAAGCAGGATACGGTCAAACTCTAGCAGGCGCAAGACGTGGATATGCTGGAGATATACTAGGTTTAGGACAACAGAGAGGAGATTTGGCCAGAGGTATTGGCGCATCTCTTGCAGGATACGGCCAACAACTAGGCGGAATAGGCGGCAGAATGGCTGGCTTTGGAAGTCAATTAGGTGGACTAGGAGAAAGTTATCAGCAAATGGGTATGAGAGAAAGAGAAGAGCTGATGGGTCTAGGTAGAGTACCAAGAGACTTGATGGAAACTCAATACGGCAGAGAATACGACTACAGAGAAGCGATGAGACAAGATCCGATGAGAGCTATGCAGTTTATGCAAGGCTTTGCTCCTCAGTATCAATCAGGCTCAACTCAAGTTGGAAAAACTTACGGTATGCCTGTTGATCCGTTACAACAAGGTTTAGCTGCAGGTTTAGGAGCTTACGCTAGCTTGATGCCAGGACAAGCTCCTTATGGATATGGAGCAGGAACAACAGCAGGTACAACAACAGGCTAATGAATATATTACAAAGAAGAATGTTTGCTCAAGGAGATGTGGTAAACGCTGGACCTCAGCCTAGAGTTGATGTACCAAAGTTAATTCAATATTACGTATCTCAAGGCTACAACGCAGCTGAAATAAAAGAAATGATTCCAAATGTTTCTTTTTCAGAAATAGAAAGTGTAGTAAGCGGTTTAGGCGGTAGCGTTAATCCAGCAATCGCTAGTCCTGGTGCAGATGAATTTACTGGTAATATAAATGTATTTCAAGAAATTCCAGAAACCAAAGTAGTTCAAAGGCAAGCTCCAAAAATAGAGTTGCCTAAAAATATAGAACTAGATCAGATTAGAAGATATATAGAAGCTACCAAAGACTTAGGAACATTTAACCAAATACTTGGTCTAAAAACAAACTTTAACTTAACAGACGAAGAAGCTAAAGAATATTTAGCTTTGCCAGAAACTTCTATTGAAATGCCAGAACCAAGTCTAGCTTCGTTAGATGCTGTTGAGGTAACAGAAGAGCCAAAAGCTGGCTTTGCGTCTTCAGACTTACAACCTAATCAAATAAGAGATAAATTTACAAACTCAATATATCAACTACCAGCTAATTTTTCAGAACAAGTTGAACAAGGAAGAATAGGTGGAACTACATTATATTCAATAATTAATAATAGAGACTTTGAATTTAGCCCAGATGTTGCATCTGCCTTAGAAAATTTTGCAAAGATGGACGAGCCTTTTAGAATAAGCGAAAAAATGGGAGGCAGCTTTGAGGAAAGAAGAGGCACCTTTGCTGGACCAGGAGATTTTGGATACGGGGCTCAAGAAGCCGGAAGAGGTCTTGCTAATATAGGCAGACCTATAATTGAGGGAATTGCTGGATTTGCGGGTGAGTTAGTAGGAGGCCAAAGAGGAAGAGAAAAATTCCAAGATGTTATTCCTGGAGATGAAATATCTAAAAGAGATATTGGTTTAGCAAGATTATTACAAATACCTGGAGTTTCATATATTCCACCAGAAACTGCAGACCTATCAAAACAATTAGAAGATTTAGAAAAGACTTCGCCTCCAGCAGATACAGTAACAGAAGATGTAGAAGCTGAAGAGGAAGTAGCAACAACTACAGAAGAAACAGCTGAAGAAGTAATTGAAGAAAAACCGGAACAAGATGTTGTTTCTGAAGATGTTGTAACTACAACAGAAGAAACAGTTACAGAAACAAAGCCAGAAGTAGTTCCAGCAGGAGATTTTCAAAGAGCAGGCAACGTATTTTCTAATCCAAACTTCGTAAGATTTGTTGCTAACTTATCAAAAGGTTTGGCCACTTCAGAAGATATGGCATCTGGCTTAGCAAAAGGTGCAGCGCTTGCAGCTGAAGAAAGAGGTTTAAGAGAATTAGAACAACAGAAACTTGCTCAAGAAATAGAATTAGAACGTATTGAAGCCTTAGGCGAGCTTGGTATGAAGCCAACAGACGCAGCAAAAATTAGAGATACAAATAAAGAATTAACAGAACAAATAAAACTTTTCCAAAAATCTCAGAATAACGTTAAGCAAGTAGATGAAGTAATATCTATTGTAGAGGCTGGAGGCGCAACAGGTTTATCTGGCTTAGCTGGAAAACTAATAACTGAAGCAGCTACAGCTTTAGGTAAAGGGCCAAAAGACTGGGCTAACGTAGATGCTAGAAGCCGAGCAGATGCTATATTAAAAGTATTACAACAAGAAAATATTAGAGAGATTCTTGGAGAATCTGGAAGAACCATTTCTAACTTAGATAGAGAAGTTATTAAAGATGTATTTGGTAATATTACTTTTAGAACATCTCCTGCAGAAATACTGAAAAAGCTAAGAGACTCTAGAGAGAAAACACTTAAATCTGCAAATCAGACCAAAGGAGATATAGCAGCATCTTTAGACTTCTTTAGCTTGGTAGGAAGACCTTCAGTAGTTGCTAAACAAAACGATGATTTATTACGAATAATAATGAGTTTTAATCCAGAAAGTTATTCATCTGATTACGCAGATCAAGTTATAGATATAGATTTTAGAAGTCAATTTAATAAATGAAAACCTACAGATTCAGATTAACGGATGATCTTACAGTACCGGTAGAAGCTAACTCAAGAGAAGAAGCCGTAAGGATACTTAAATCAGAGATTGCAAAAAAAGAGGCGTCGCCTATTTTTGATTCTATATACTTTGATTACGAAACAGGTATCAACGCTCCAAGATTAAGACAAGCTCTAGCAAGACAGGAAAAAAGAGAAGAAAAAGAAAACGTCTTAAGAGCTTACGTTGACAGTACAGGATTTACTACAACAACTAAAGGTGATTTTGCTATTACTCCAGAAGGACAAAGAGTTCTTATTGAAAAAGGATTACTAGATGAAGATCAACAGTCTAATAAAAATATTGTTATAGATGAAAACAAGTTTGGTAGCGCTGGCGACTACGCAGATTTTGCTGGAGCTATTGGTCCCATCGCTGGAGCGATTGCAGCTCTTAGTCCTCAAGGAAGATTACTAAAAGGTATTCAATATCTATTCAAAGCTCCAACTGTAAGTAGATCTATAGCATCTGGTATCGGAGCAGCAGGCGGTAAAGCGGCTGAAGAATCAGTAGACGTATTACAAGGATTCCAAGATAAAGATGCTGGAGAATTAGCTGATTTGTTAAAAACAGAATTTGCTATTGGCGTTACTGGCCAAGGATTAGGAGAACTAGGAGCAAAAGCTCTTGGCGCTTTTTTTGGCAGAAAAGCTCCAACAGAAAGTATAAGAGATTTTTATATTACTTCTAAAGGCTTAAGTATGGATGACGTAATTAGGTTGGATAATAAACTTGGTAAAACGGCTACAGAAAAAGAGATAAGCCAAGCTGTAAAAAGAGGCGAAGTAAAAGAATTAGGATTTAAAGCGATACCAACGCAAAGAGCTTTAGGCAGAGAAATACCAGGAAGAATGCAGGCAGCAGGTGAAACTATTTTTGGTAAAGCTAGAAGAGAGCAAGGAATTATTGCTTACAATATGGCAGCCTTAAATCAGTTAAAAAGAAAGATAGCTGATCAAAGAGCTAAGCTAGATGAATACTCTATATTTTCAGAAACAGATTCAAAAGTTATAGCAGAACTAAAAGCTAAGAGAACGGCTTTGGAAAAAGCAGACCAAGATGTAACCAACGAATTAAATAAACTGATGAATGATCTTGCTTCTGAAACAGGTGGATTTAGCTCTGCAATATTACAAAGCAAAAAAGAACTTGGAGAAAACGTACAAACTACAATTAAAGAATCTTACAAAACTATACAAGATAATCATAGGCAAGCATATGGAGCTATAGAAGAAAGAATTAAAAAGTTTAATCCTGATTTTGAAATAGATATGTCAGATATAACTAGATATGTAAAAGAAACTTTAGATGAAGACTTTCTTATAGCGGCAAGAGCAGATGACGCTAATTTTAAAATTATTACAGCTTTAGTAAATGGTTTAAATAAACAAGACGATAAAGTTACTTTAAAACAACTAATAGATTTAAGAAAAAACGTAAGAGCTCAAGAGATGGCTAGCAATTTTAACGGCGGATCTCAAGGCGATTTAATTAGAAAAGTATATAAATTAATTGACGAAAAGATAAATGAGCTTCCAAACAATCTTCATAAAATAGGCGGAACTGAAGCTGATAAAAAGAAGCTAGCTGCAATTATTAACGATTTGAAAAAAGAAAATGCCAAGTATTATAACAATCATTTACCTTTTGATAAGGCTGTTGTTCAAAAAATAATGAGTGATGCTAAAGTTGATAGTGATGATGTATACAACGCAGTATTTGGAATTAATCAAGCTGGAGATATGAAAGCTATTATCCAAGCTTTACCAGAGGTTCAAAGACTTCCTACAAGACAAAAGCTTTTAAGAAGATATATGCAAGAAAAATCTAAAGCAGCTGTAACAGATCCAGTAACTGGAATTATAAACCCAGCAAGATTTGCAAACATGGTTTTAAAAGACAGGCAAAAACTGGAACCTTTGCTAGGAAATAGATCTACAGCATTTTTTCAATCGATGGATGATTTTGTAAAATTAAAACCAAACTTAACTGTAAAAGAGTTAGAAACAGTTGCTGCAGAATTATCTGGAAAAATACCTCAGCTAGAGGCTACAACCGGAGCTCCTCAAAGCTTCGTAAGATTTATAGATTCTTTAAAAAACAAAGCCAGGGTGAGTGCTGAAGCAGCAGACATGCAAAAGGCTAGAATCTTTGATCGTATAGATTCAGCATCTCCAGAAGAAGTTGTAAAAATAGTATTTAGACCAAAATCTTCAGATGATATATTAAGAGTTAAAAATGCAGTTACCGCAGACGCCTTTACTGACATACAAGAAGAAGCATTAGATCAAATACTTAGAGACAGCATTCAAACAGGCAGCACAAAATTAAACGATATATTTAAACCAGGTAACTTAGAGAGAGCCTTAACGATGTATGGCGACGATACTTTAGAAGCGATGTTTGGAAAAGACTTAACATTATCTTTGAAAAACTTTTCTAGAACTCTTAGAGCTACAGCAGGAGAGACTGGTTCAGGTGGAGCTGGTACTCTTGTAGCTGGTACTTTGGCCTTAAATGTATTTAACGTAGCGCTTTGGCCGATGGTTGCAGCTCTTGGTTTTTATAAACAAGTATTCTCTAACCCAAGGATAGTTTCTCTATTAGCAAAGCAGGATAAAAATTCTATAGTTCAAGTGCTTGATTACTTTGCGCAAACTGTAACACGTGGCGGTTTTAGAGATGTTTATTTACAAACCTTGGAAGCAGGAGAGCAAGCTACAGAAGGCTTAAGAGCTTTAGAAGAAACCGAAGAAGGACAAAGCATTAGAGGACTTTTACAAGAAAGCGCATCTGAATTGATGAATTTAGGTAGAGAGGCAACTCAACCTAGATTGTCTGCAGATCTTGGAGATCTTCCAGAAATATCTTCAGTCGCAGCTCCTAGTCAAGCTCCCGTAAGTCAAAGTTTATTAGGTGGATCTCCAGCTAATATAGATATAGCTCAAAGATCACAAAGACTTGGCTGAGTAGACTTTCCAGTTTCTTCTTAATATTTCCAACCATTCATCCATAGGCATAAAGGCTATTTTTTTATTATCTTCTTCCCACTCAGTATTGATTGCATGTAAAGGTATGCAAACTTGTATTGGCCTTCTGTTAAACTTAAATATTAAAACTGGTATTCTGCCTTGCGCAGATTCGCACACCTGGTTC
>Ga0222718_10004021_pt1 | contig 12373 bp, 7 predicted proteins | sample C33_27DmetaG_FD_165045 | JGI IMG/M metagenome (GOLD analysis project Ga0222718, IMG submission 165045) | Estuarine water microbial communities from San Francisco Bay, California, United States - C33_27D | ecosystem: Environmental > Aquatic > Marine > Unclassified | place: USA: California... | reverse complement strand
AAAATTTTATAATAGATATTTCTGATCTTGTTTTATATGTTCCTTGAGAATCAATTTTTTTGGCAGCATCTTGCACCAATAATCTTGCGGCATTAATCTCTGCTCTTGACTCTGCAATCCAGTTTTGTATAGTCTGTTTTTCTGACAACATTACACCTGGAGCTATTTCTCTTGAAACTGCTCTTTCACACATTAAATTAAATGCTCTTTCACACATTCCTATCCACCTCATACAGTGGTGAATTCTTCCAGGTCCTAATCGTTTTTGTGCAATCGCAAAGCCTTCTCCTTCTGATCCTAAAACATTTGTAATTGGAACTGAAACATTATTAAATTTAATTTCTGCATGACTTTCCCACCCTGCTCCAGGATGTCCCATGATTGAAACATTTCTAACAAATTCAACGCCTTCTGTTTCCAATGGAACAATGATTTGACTAGCTTTTTTATGAACATCCTCACCATTCGGATCAGTAATCACCATGACTATTGCAAAATATGCTCCATCAAAACTTGAGGTAAACCATTTATGTCCATTTATAATATAGTTTCCATCTTCTTTTTTTGCAGTCGTTCCCATTCTTGTTGGGTTTGAGCCAGAATAATTAGGCTCAGTCATTGCAAAACAACTTCTAATTTTGCCTTCTAAAAGTGGCTGAAGGTATTTTTCCTTCTGTTCTTTAGTGCCCGTTTCAATTAAAACTTCCATATTGCCCGCATCAGGAGCTTGACAATTAAAGACATAAAATCCATAAGGACTTGCACCAAGTATCTCACTAACCTCACCGTGTTGTTCTAGTGTTAACCCTAAGCCTCCATATTCTTTAGAAACTTGTGGTAGCCAAAACCCCATCTTTTTAACCTTATCTCTTAATTCGTTTAGTTTTGGTAATTTTTCACTCCACTCAGAATTAACAATCCAAGGTTCTAGTGAAATCAACTCATCATTAATAAATGTTTTAATTTGATGTTTTACTTCTTTAAAGTTCATTGTTAATACTTATATAAGTTTAATTTTTTTAGTTTGGAAGAGAATAAATCAATGAGATTATCTCAGCCACACAAACAGGCTTGGCCTCTCCTTCAACTTCAAACATGATTTTTAATGTATATTTTGCTCCACCTGAAACCTCCTCAATATTTGTTAAGGATACCTTCCCTCTAAATTTTGAATTCGCAGGGGTTGCGTTTGGAAATCTCACCTTTTCAAGTCCGTAGTTTACTGCTAATGCTATGTTATTAAGTTTTAGTGTTTGAAACACAACCTGAGATGCATAGGATAATACATGAAACCCATGTGCTATAGTTTGTTTATAAGGTGAATACTTTGCAGCTTTTTCTTGATCTATATGAATCCACTGTTTATCTTGAGTTAATTCTGCAAATGTATTTACTTTATCTTGTGACATTTCAAACCACTGCGAGACACCAATTTCCTTTCCAAGATATTTATTTAAATCTTCTAGATTTTCTATTTCTGTTGAATAAGATTGTTCCATAATATAAATTAATTGATCATGTATCCCCCATCTATATTAAATGTCTCTCCTGTTGTATAACTAGATGCTTCAGAAGCAAGATAGACAGCTATCCCAGAAATTTCTTCTGGTTCAGCTGCTTTCCTAATTGGTAAATCTTTCAACCATAATTCTAACATCTCTTCATTTTGCCATAAAGCAGAACTTAATTTTGTTTTTATTAGTCCCGGGCATATTGCGTTTGACCTAATACCATACTTACCCCATTCTTTTGCTTGAGATTTAGTTAACATACTAATTGCAGCTTTACTAATTGAATATACTCCTAGTCCTTTATCTGGTTTGTGTCCTTCTACAGAAGAAATATTTATGATTGTTCCTGATTTACTATTTTTCATATGCTTCATCGCCATATTAGAAAGTTTAAATGCAGCCTTTACATTAATATCCATTATTTTATTAAAAAGTTTTTCATCTGCATTTTCCAGTCTATCAAAAACAGGGTTGATTCCTGCATTATTAACTAGTATATCTATTTTACCATATTTTTTAATTGTTGTATCAATCAGACTTTTCAATTGATCCTCTTCTCCTACATGACATTCAAATGCTAGTGCTTTATATCCATTCTTTGTAATTTTATTGGCTATTTCATCTACCGCCTGTTTTGATCTACTGCTAACAACTACGGTTGCTCCAAATTCTGCAAGAGCCTCAGCAATTGATGCACCAATACCTCTGCTAGCTCCTGTAACAATTGCAACCTTGCCAGATAAATCAAATAGTTTTGTATACTTTTTTGTCATTATAAATACAATTATGTTAACGTAATATACTAATTGATTTAATTATCCTTATACGAATGCAAAATAAATACAGAAAAAGATTTTATGATAAAGTTTAACGAGGTTGTATGTTTTTATAGATGAAAATAATCTTATATATTTAATAAAACTGATCTATAATAATTTAGATAAAGAACGGAAAATAATAAAAACCAAATAATTATGAGTGCAAATCAAGAGCAATTTGAACTTAACTTTTACAAATGGGAAAAGGAGTTAAAAGATAAGCCATACTTAAGACAACCTATAGGTGAAGCATGGGAAGAATATACATGGGGTCAAGTTGGAGATATGGCCAGAAGATTAGCCTCTGGGCTTAAATCTCTTAATCTTAGGGAAGGTGCGCATATCGGGATTTATTCAAAAAATTGTAGAGAATGGATTATTTCAGACTTAGCAATTGTAATGGCTGGATATGTTTCAGTTCCTTTCTTTCCTTCTTTAAACGGTAAAGAACTTGCATACATTATGGATTATGGAGATGTTGATGCACTTTTTTTAGGTAAAATTGAGACATGGGATGATATAAAAAATGACTTACCCAAAGATATGCCTATGATTACATTTCCTAATTATGCTGGCTGTTCAAATGTTGATATAGGGCATAAATGGCATGAATTTATTGACAAACATGAACCGATAACAAATCCACATAATCCTAAATTATCTGATTTATGGACAATAATATTTACCTCTGGCACAACGGGAAATCCAAAGGGAGTTATGCTAACATATCAAGCAATTGACGGAATTAAAGTTGTATTAGATGACCCCGATAACCCTTTAGGGATTAAACATGATGGTAATAATGAATTTATATCTTATCTACCGCTAAATCACATTTTTGAAAGAGTGGTTATTGAATGGACTTCTTTTAGATACGGTGGGACAATTTCATTTGTGGAATCGATTGAAAAGTTTGGGCAAAATCTTAAAGATGTCCAACCACATGTTTTTGCTGCTGCTCCTCGAGTTTGGACTAAACTTCAAATGGGAATCTTATCTAAATTTCCTCAAAAAAAATTAGACACTTTACTAAAAATTCCGGTATTGTCAAGTATACTGAAGAAATTAATCAGGAAAGGACTTGGTTTTGGTAAAGTTAGGGTGACTGTGTCAGGATCAGCTCCTATGCCAGTTGAATTAATTGAATGGTTTAGAAAAGTTGGAGTATATATAACCAACGGATATGGGATGACTGAAAATTGCGCTATTTGTAGCTCGGTTGATGGAAAAGATTTTGGTAAATTAAATACTGTTGGAAAACCTCAAAAAGGTGTGGAGATTAAGATCGAGAAGGAAACAGGCGAAATACTTATGCGAGGACCATTTGTAATGATTGGTTATTATAAAAATGAAGAGCTGTCAAATCAAACATTAAGAGGGGGTTGGCTTCACACAGGAGATAAAGGGTTCCTAGATGATGATGGATATTTACACATAACTGGAAGAGTAGCTGATAGTTTTAAAACTTCAAAAGGAGAGTATATTGAGCCACTTACTTTGGAACAATATTTTGTCAATATTAATGAAATAGAAGAAGTTTGTGTAGTTGGTCTTGGAATTGCTCAGCCACTTTGTCTAATTCAGTTGTCCGAAATTGGTAATAAAGCATCAAAAGATGATCTGTCAAAAATGTTAACTGAAACACTTAATTCAGTTAATAGTGAACTTGTTAATTACAAAAAAATATCAACATTGATAGTTGTAAAAGATGAATGGACACAAGAAAATGGAATTATTGGACCAACACAAAAACTTAAAAGAGGAGCTGTTGAAGATCTTTACTCTGGAAACTACCTTAAATGGCACGAATCAAATGAAAAATTAATCTTTGAATCATCGTCAAATCACTCTCAAAAATTTGATTCATATTCATAAGATTAATTCTAATTACATTTAATGATATCACCTGTATTTGGTAGGTGTAAAAAATTATATTAACTTGAATTCAAATCAGATGAAGTATATGGGTGTATGGTCTGTTTTTACTGGCCTTTCCACCATACTTTAATTAAATTATATAAACTAGTTATAGAAAAGGATTATCTTTGACGTAACAAAAAACTAATTAATATGAAAAATATTTTAAACAAATATTATTTAGCCTTTATGGCTGTAATTTTCTTTGGTAGTGTTTATTCTCAAAATCAAATTTCAGGATCTGTTATGGATGCTGATAATATGGATGGACTTCCAGGAGTAAATGTTATCATTGATGGCACAAGCATTGGGACTGTTACAGACTTCGATGGAAATTTTGTCATAAATACAAATCAAGATATTCCATTAACACTTGTTGTAAGTTATGTTGGTTACAGTGCTCAACGTGTTGATGTAACATCTGCAGGTCAAGATATAAATGTATCCCTTTCTGCAGGTCAAAACCTTGAAGAGATTATTGTCTCTGCGTCAAGAAGAGCGCAGAAAGTGACTGATGCTCCTGCATCAGTAAGTGTTATATCTGCAAGGCAGATTGAAAATTCAGCACAAGTTGCAGAACCTTCAAGAATTCTTGTTTCTGTTCCTGGTGTTCAAATACAACAACAAACTGCAAATTCTCTTAACATTGAAATGAGAGCTGGATCTGGAGTTTTCGGAACATCTACTTACGTAATGAGAGATAATAGAGGATTAATAACTCCTGCTGCAGGAACTTTCTTTAGTTTCCAGCAAGGTCTTTCTAACTTAGATCTAGCTTCAGTTGAGGTAGTAAGAGGTGCTGCTGGTGTTCTTTATGGACCTGGTGTAACATCTGGTGTTGTTCACTTTAGAAGCAAAAGCCCTATAGATTATACTGGTAATGCTATTTCAATGTGGGCTGGTGAGTTAAACACTGTTGGTTCTGAAATAAGAATTGCAAGAGCAAATGATGATAAGACTTTTGGATGGAAAATTAATGCTAGGTTAAATTCAGGTGATGATTTTGTTTATGACAATGAGGCTGAGTTAGCTCCTAAGGTTGGTGGAATTAATAGTATAATTAGACAACCTGTTATTTCAAATAATTATGTTGACGTTGCTGCTACTGCTGCAAATGGTGAAGTGTTGTATGACTTTACAGGAGGAAACGCAATAATAGACAACTATAGCAACATTGCTTTTGACACAAATTTAGAATGGAGACCAAATGAAGATACAAACTATCAAGTTAGTGCAGGTTTGACTAATGGTGGTGGTGTATTCTTTCAAGATCTAGGTATTGGATATGCTGATGGTAGTACATATTGGGGTCAAGTTCAGGCTACAATGGGTAACTGGTATGCTCAGGCCTTTATAGATCATAATGATGGTGGTGGAAAAGATAATCCTACTTTCTTATATGGAACTGGAATGCGTCAGGTAACCAAAAGAACAACAATGGAAGCTCAAATTCAGTACAATTTTGATATGCCATGGTTATTTGATTCTGAATGGACTGTAGGTTACGACTATAGAAATACTGATTCTGATTCCGAATACACTCTATGGGGAAGAAATGAAGATAGTGATGATTATATAACTAATGGATTTTATGGTCAAGGTACACTTAAACTAGCAGAAAAAATGGATTTTGTGGTAGCTGGAAGATATGATCAAGCTAGTTTTATTAGCGCAGGAGAATTTGCTCCTAGAGCTGCTCTTGTTTACAAGCCTTCTGAAAAAACTACTTGGAGACTAGCTTATAATAAAGCATTATCTGGACCGTCTGCGCTTCAAATGTATATTGACTTCCCGGTAAGTTCACCGGCACCTGGAATTTTAGACGCATGGTTAAGTGGGCAAAGTACTGCACAACGTTTTGCTGATCCATCAAATCAAGTAATTGATTTAGCAGGGCTTCCTATTGATATTCCTGTTTCGGCTGCAGCTAATGGATTACCACTAGCGATACCATATGGTGCTGTTGCTGGTGCTTCTCTTGCAGGTTTATATGCACAGGCTCCTACGCTTCAACCTTTATTGACACCATTTTTTGCAACTTATGCAGGACCATCTGGTGGCTCAGGAGTTTTAGCTCCTTATGATTTATTCGAACCTACTCAAACTACTGGTAATAGAAATACAAGAACTGGAAGATTCAGCTCTGTAGAAAATTTTGAATTAGGTGTTACAACTGTAATTGGAAAAAAATTAAGACTAAACGCTGATATTTATTCTTATGTTAACACAGGGTTTACAAACTTTAGTGCAATTGGAGATACATATGCTTTGGTTGGTTCTAATATCCCAGAGGATCTAGGAGCTGCTGTTGCTGCTGATGCTACGGCGTATGTTACAGGAGCAATTACTGCTGTTACAACCCAGACTTATCAAGGGCTAGCTGCACAGTTAGGTTTACCTTACAGTGTTGTTGCTTCAGGAGCTCTAGCTGCGGCTGGTATACCTGCACTTCAAACTTCAATTGCAGGTGGTGTAGCTCAAACTTTAGGTGGAATTAACGCTGCATTTCAAGCGGGTGGAACAGGTTTTGTTGGTCAATTAGGCCCATTATTTGGTGCTATAGGTGCTGTTGAATCTGATAGAGTTCCTCAAGGCGATGGAGTTACTCACATTACAACAGGATACATTACTCAAGGTGATGCTAAAAGATCTCACTGGGGAGGTGATGTAAGTTTGGATTACTTTGCTGGTTCTGATGTTAGACTATGGGCAAATACTTCATGGTTAAGTCAAAATGAGTGGATTCCAGGTGAAGACAATGATGATGATTTGGTTAATACATCATATCTAAATGCTCCTAAGTTTAAATACAGAATGGGTATGGATTATACTCCTCTTACTGGTATAAATTTCTCAGTAGCATTCCAACATGATGACAAGTTTAGATCAGTTCAAGGTCAATGGAATGGAATGGTTCAAACCAAAAATTTAATTGATGCTAGTGTGGGATATAGATTTAGTCCTAATGTGAGACTTGATATTTCTGCTACTAACCTTACGGATAGTCCTTATAAAACTTATCCAAATTTACCAGATATTAGAAGAAGAGTATTAGGAAAAATTACTTGGAACTTCTAATTAATCTTAATTTTATCATAAAAAGAGCAACTTTGGTTGCTCTTTTTTTTGGATAACCTTTTATGTAACTATATTTGAATCTAAGTAATTACAATGAGAAAAGTCGGTATTGATTCACTATCATATTATGTGCCTTCACTTTATGTTGATATTGAAGAATTAGCTATCAAGCGAGAGATTGTCCCAGACAAACTAATAAAAGGATTGGGCCTTAAAAAAATGGCTACTCCAGACTTTGATGAGGATTCTGCTTCAATAGCTGCTAATTCACTTTACCGTCTAATTGTAGATAATGATATAGATCCTAGAAAAGTTGGTAGAGTCTACTTAGGAACTGAAAGTGGTGTTGATGCATCAAAACCAACATCTTCTTATGTAGTTGAAATCCTTGAAAATATATTTGAAGATCAATATGGTGAAAGATGCTTCAAAAATTGTGATATAGTTGATTTAACTTTTGCATGTGCAGGAGCTGTTGATGCCCTTCAAAACTGTTGTGACTGGGTAAGAAATGGAGAAGATAGACAAGCAATTGTTATAGCATCAGATATAGCAAAATATGATCTTGATTCATCAGGTGAATATACACAGGGAGCTGGTTCAGTATCAATGATGATTTGTGATGATCCATCAATAATATCTTTTAACGGATCTTGGGGTGTTTCAACTAAAGGTATAGGTGATTTTTTTAAACCTAGGAGGGCATTCAAAAGATCTAGCATTCTTATCGAAGCCGCTAAGCTTCTTGATCAAGAAATTTCTTCAAATGAGGCAGAAGAACTACTTGCAAAATCGGACTCAAAGTTTTGGTCAGACTCAAATGAAATAGTTGAAGTTTATAAAGAAGAACCAATTTTTGAAGGTCAATTTTCTAATGAGAGCTACAAAGACAGAGTGTCTGAAGCTATTGAAAATTTTAATACTCTGAATAAGAGAAACATATTGACTGATTGGGAAAATATAATTTTTCATTTACCCTATGCTTTTCACGGGAGAAGAATGATCATAAACAAATGGCTAGATTGGATGAATGAAAATGAAATTATTCAAGAAGTTTATTCAGAAATTGGAGAACCTGAATCTAGTGAAGATAGTGATTGGATGAAAAAAGTATCTAAATCTAATCTCTACAGAAAATTTCTAGAAGAAAAAATAGCTCCAGGTGAAAAGGCATCCTCTGAAATAGGGAATATGTATACAGCTTCTATTTTTATGTCATTAATAAGCACGCTTGTTGAAGGGGTTAATTACAACAAAGATTTTAAAGATAAAAAGATTGGGTTTATTAGCTATGGTAGTGGATCTAAAGCAAAAATTTTTGAAGGAACAGTTCAGGAAAATTGGGTAGAAAAAATTAAAAAGATCAACTTGTTTGAAAGTTTAAACAAAAGGAAAAAAATTAGTATAGATGTCTACGAAGATCTTCATAACAGAAAAATTACATCTAATGTTAATAACAATAATGGAATTATAAAACTTACTAAAATTTCAGATGGTGAGTTTACACAAGGACTTAGAAATTATATAAAACATTAACAGTAACAATGAATATTTTAGTCTGTATAAGTAATGTCCCAGATACTACATCAAAGATAAATTTTGTAGAAAATGATTCTAAATTTGACACTAATGGTGTTCAATTTATTATTAATCCAAATGATGAGTTTGGTTTAACTAAGGCTGTTTGGATGAAGGAATCTAATGGAGCTAATGTTACCGCTCTTACAGTGGGAAACACTTCTTCAGAAACGATTTTAAGAAAATGTTTAGCAATTGGAGCTGATAAAGCAATAAGAATTAACTGTGAAGCGCTTGATGCATACTCTGTAGCCAAGGAAATTGTAGCTCATTGCCAAACCATTAAATATGATTTAATAATCTGTGGTAGAGAATCAATTGATTATAACGGAGGGCTAGTTCCTGGACTTCTTGCAGGATTTCTAGATTATAATTTTATAACAAATTGTGTAAGTCTTGAGATTAGTGACTTAACCGCAAAGTGTGCTCGAGAAATTTCAGGAGGTAAAGAAATAAGTCAATGTGAATTACCTCTTGTAATTGGATCTCAAAAAGGATTAGTAGAGGAAAGTGATCTAATTATTCCTAACATGAGAGGGATTATGATGTCAAGGCAAAAACCTCTTGAGGTTATAGAAGCTATGAGTATTAGTGCCAAAACAAGTGATAAAAGGTTTCATAAACCTGAAACAAAAAGTGAAGTAAAACTTGTTAAGCCAGACGAATTAGACAAATTAATAGATCTTTTAGAAAACGAAGCAAAAGTTATTTAATATGGCAGTACTCGTATACCTAGAATCAGAAGAAAGTAAATTTAAAAAGACAGCCTATGAAGCTCTTTCTTATGGAAAAGCACTAGCTGATAAAATGGGCGTTAAAGTATCTGGGCTAATTTTTAATTGTTCTGATACAGATAGTTTGAAAAAATATGGAGCAGATAAAATTATAACTATTGATAACCCTGATTTTCAAAAATTTTCATCAAAAAAATATTCATATGCATTAGCAGAGGTTATAAAGTCTGAGAATTCTTCAGTTGTTATATTATCTTCATCTGCTAACTCAAAATTTTTAGGAGCTCACTTGTCAGGTATTACTGATGCTTCATATGTTTCAAATGTTGTTGAAATACCTGAAAGTATATCTCCTTTTGTTATAAAAAGAACATGCTTTACCAATAAAGCATTCTCTTCAACGGAGATGAGTGATGGATTAAGAATTATAAGTGTTTCTTCTAACTCATTTGGAATGGTTGAAAGTTTTAATGATTCAACAGTTGAAAGTTTTAATCCAGAAAAAGTTGATTCAAATCAAGAAATAATTAATATAGAAAAAGATACAGGGAGTGTAACTATAGCTGATGCTGATATTGTAGTTTCTGCTGGAAGAGGTCTTAAAGGTCCTGAAAACTGGGGAATGATTGAAACATTAGCTGAAACGCTTGGTGCTGCAACGGCTTGTTCTAAACCTGTTTCCGATATGGGATGGAGACCGCATAGTGAGCATGTAGGTCAAACAGGTAAGCCAGTTTCTTCTAATCTCTATATTGCAATCGGTATATCTGGCGCTATTCAACATCTTGCTGGAATCAATTCCTCTAAAGTAAAAGTTGTCATTAATAATGACCCTGAAGCTCCTTTCTTCAAAGCAGCAGATTATGGAATAGTTGGTGATGCCTTTGAGGTAGTACCAGCCTTAATTGATAAGCTTAAAGCTAGACAATAAGAATTTATTATACAAATATTAAAATCAATATTATTTTCTTATATTATTGAAATAATTCTATTAATTATTTTAAAAATTTCGATTAATAATTTACTTATATAAGCATTAATTATACAAAAACAAATTATAATTAGATATTCTAATACTCAGTATAAAGAATCTCTAGCTTTAACCTCTTAGAAAGATTAGATTGATCTGGAGAAGAGCCAAATAAAGAAACAGGGAAAGGGAAAGAAAGTGATGAACTAGGCAATAATATTTTTTTCATATTAGGGAGATAGCCACTCTTCAATGTAAAGACATCATCAATATTTGACATAGTAGTTAAACCTAGGTCAATGTTTAGAGAGTCATGCCTAACAATATTAGACACATGGTTTGTTATGTTAAACTTATAACTAGTAGGCTTATTGTTTGAGTCATATTGAAGAAGCCCTCCAAAACTGAACTTATTCATGTTTATAGAGGTTGTTGAATAATCAATTGAAAAATCCTTATTATAATCCTCAATTGGACTAGCGTTATCATAAGAATAAATATATAATCGTTCTGGTAAAACCTTAGAATTTGATATACTAATTTCATCATCTAAATGAAGAACGATATTTGCTTCATTTATCAAAATATCTTTAGACATGAAAGATTTTAATTCATCTGATATAGAGTTATCATTAGAGAACAACTTTAATTTAGAAATGAACTTTGATCCATTTAAATATATTTTTTCAGAAGGAAGATTCTTAGAAGATGTATTTACCTCAGCTAATATTTTTGGATCAAAATTTTCATGATCATAGATGTTTATGGTGACACCCCCTAAGGGAATAACGCTAGATGCTTTTTTTATTTCAATAGTATCATCTGAAACGTCGTCATAAGTATCATTGATGTTATATGAATTATAGTCATATTCTAGAACAATCCTAGCATTTGAAATGTCTAGCACCATATAGAGATCATCTGTGAAATTTTCAGCCCTAACGATAAGCCCCTTAAAAAAATTATTAAAATTAGCCTGATTAACTAACCTCTCTGAGCCCTCTAAATTTATCAAAGTTCTTTGAAAAAAATTAACATCAAGAGGTACTCTTAGTCTTGGTGTTTCATAATAATTTACCTGAGTTAATTCATCCTCTTCTGTAATAGGGTCATCTTCATTATAAAATACTGGTATTTCATCAAAATTTATACTAACGCTATCATCATGTAACGTTTTACCATAAAAACCTTGTTTGTAAAAATCATCATCAGAAAAATACTCTTTAGAAGATTCAAAATTATTAGCCGGATCAAGAGTGCTTAAATAATAAGTTAACTCATAAACCTTTAAATCAAATTCTGCACTTCTATTTCCAAACACTGAATCTATTTCATAAACTTGTTGTTCTACATTATATGAAGAACTATCTGTATCATTTGGATCTAAAATACCATCCCCATCTGAATCATTACTAAGAGGATTTGTCCCAGCCTCAAATTCAATAATATCAGACAGACCATCCCCATCTGAATCACTTTCAATATCCTGAGGATCAGAGTCATAAAGGTCTATTACACCATCCCCATCTGAATCATTAGTATTATTGAAAAAGGGTAAATCAAGATACACCGCCGTCAACTCTTCTTCTTCATTTATTACTCTTATATCATCAAGACTTCCTTGATTTTCTTGAGCTTGACTATAATTTCCAAAAGTTTGAAGCAAAGAAACATCTAACTGTGAAATAAAACTTGAGTTTGTATTACCAAAAAAATCATCATTAAAAAAGCCTAAATGAACATTTGAAAGATTATTTGTTTGAACTT
>Ga0222718_10004020_pt1 | contig 12376 bp, 17 predicted proteins | sample C33_27DmetaG_FD_165045 | JGI IMG/M metagenome (GOLD analysis project Ga0222718, IMG submission 165045) | Estuarine water microbial communities from San Francisco Bay, California, United States - C33_27D | ecosystem: Environmental > Aquatic > Marine > Unclassified | place: USA: California... | reverse complement strand
GTACGCATTATCACAGATGATCAGGCACGTATTAAAGTATCATTTAAAGGCGATGTTACGATAGGACAAGAAGGTAACACTAGTAACACACACAGGGTTTATGGTAAACTAGGCATTGGAGTCAAAAATCCTACAGAAGATTTAGAAGTAGCAGGTAACATACGTTTTCAAAATCGCTTGTTTATGGTAGGTGAAAAACCACCCACTAGTGGACACTGGAACAAGGGCGATACAGTGTGGAACGAAAATCCTAAAAACACAGCACCGGTTGGTTGGATATGCACAGCAAGTGGTACACCCGGTAATTGGTCACCGTGGGGATTTATAGGAAATAATACCATAACTTAATTTCATTCATCCCATATAATAAATATTAGTATGGGCAAGATCAAGAATGTAATTTTTCTCAACAGAAAAGAAATACCGGATAAAATAAAACGGGAAGTGCGATGGTGGGATCTGTATGCTAAAGTTTCCCCAATCGCCTACTTATTAGTAGGTTTTTTGTTGTGGCATAATAAGGTACTAGACTGGCACGTGGTGGCAGGAATTGGTGCTGGAGCATTCGCTTTGACCGCAGTTACTTGGTGGTTCTGGACTGTTAATACAATAGGTCAAATTGCTGATAGAACACATAAAGCAGAGTCAAGTGTTCAAGAAGTTCTTCACGACATCAAACAAATAAAAGAATTAGTCAAGGAAATTCGCAACAGTTAAATACACGTATGAAATACGTTACTGTTATAGGCAACGGTGAAAGCCGTAAATCTTTTGACTTGTATCAACTTGAATGGTTGGGAACAACCATTGGCACAAACGCAGTACACAGAGATTTTCACCCCGATCACTTGGTATGTTGTGACAGACGCATGGTGCAAGAAGCGGTTAATAATTCCTACGAAAATCCAGTATACACAAGAAGCGATTGGTATAAGCAATTTAGTTTTTGGCGTAATGTTAGATGTTTACCAGAACTTCCATATGAAGGAAACAAAAGACAGGACGATCCGTGGCATTGGGGAAGTGGAGGTCATGCTTTAAATCTTGCCTGTAATATGAATCCAGAATTTGTTGTAATGATAGGGTTTGATCTATTTGCTTCCAACAATAATCTTTTTAATAATGTATATAAAAGCACAGAAAATTATAATGATGCAAGCAAGCCGCCAACAGATCCTTCCTATTGGATTTATCAAACTGCTAAACTTTTTGAACTATATCCAAATATAAAATTTTTACAAATACAATTAGACGATTGGAATCCTCCAAAAGAATGGGAAGATTTTGATAATTTTTTCATAGATAATTATGAAAATTTACAAATTTTGATTGACAAAACAAAATAATTTGCTATAATAGTAGTATGGAACAATTAAAAAACATAGTACTAGGATTACTAATTGGTGTTGTTATATGTATGAGTTATCATATTCATACACTTAAACAACAGATTAATCATTCATCATATACAGAAACACGCATTGAAAATCGTGATCCAATGATAATGTTTAATCGTTTTTTCGACATGGTACTTGAGTTCGAAGCACGTAAAAAATTGCAGGATCAAGAAGATGATAAAAACCATATCACAACACCAGAATCAAAAAATTAGTATATATAATAGTACAGAGGACTTGGCGTCAACCCTCCATAAACATTCTGCCGCCCAGCAAACTTACTCAAAGCAATTATAAGGAGGCAAGAGATGGGTAAACATTATAGTACAAAACATTACGGACACAACATTGGCTTATCAGCGGTGTTTCGTCAACCTAACGCAGATCATTCACACTGTCATCTGCTACATGGTTATTCATTAGCATTTACATTTACATTTGGTTGTAACGAACTGGATAATAAAAACTGGGCAGTAGACTTTGGAGGACTAAAACCTTTAAAGGCTTGGTTAGAAGACAGTTTTGATCATAAAACTTGTGTAGATATTAATGATCCACATAAACAAGACTTTTATGATTTACAAGACAAAGACTTGTGTGAAGTAAGAGAGTTTGATGGTGTTGGTGCAGAGAAATTTGCCGAACATGCATTCAACTTTGCAGACAAACTAATTAGAGAACAAACAAATAATCGTTGCTATTGTGTTCGTGTAGAGTGTGCAGAACACGGTGCAAATTCAGCAATCTACGAAGGATAACAAATGAAAATATTTGTAGTATATGTTTGGATGACTATGGCGTATATGCCGTGGGACATTGTTAAGGTGGGCGAGTTCGCAAACTGTGAGCAAGGTGTTGCTACAGCACAATTTATATCCGGGATACATAGCACTACATTGTATTACACCTGATCTAACACCGCCAGGAGGAACGTCATGAGAATTATTGCAGGACCATGTCAGCATGAAACATTGACTGACAGTATAATGATTGCAAAAGAGTGTAAACGTGTTTGCGATAAACACGGCATTGAATATTATTTCAAAGCCAGTTTTGATAAAGCAAATAGATCCAGCATCAAAGGAATACGTGGTATTGGTATGGATGCAACACTTACTGACTTTGAAGCAATTAAAGAACAGTTCGGTGTAAACACAATTACCGATGTACACACTGTAGAACAAATTGATTACATTACTGAAGCATATAATGATGTAGTTGATGCATTACAAATTCCTGCGTTCTTATGTAGACAAACAGATTTAGTAAAGGCTGCTTGTGCTACAGATAAGATTGTTAATATTAAGAAAGGTCAGTTCCTTGCACCCTGGGATGTTGAAAGCATTTTAACAAAAACACAAGGTGCCAAAGAAGTATGGATAACAGAAAGGGGAACAAGTTTTGGATACAATACACTTGTTGTTGACTTTACCGGCTTGGACTATATGCTTAATAATTACGATACTCCTATTGTGCTTGACGCCACCCACGCAGTACAGAAACCAGGCGGTAACGGAAGCAGTAGCGGCGGCAATAGGGATTACGTTCCTGGCTTATGTAGGGCAGGTAGTGCTTTGGGTATTAGAAATTTCTTTTTAGAAGTACACCAAGATCCAGATAACGCACCAAGCGATGGTCCAAACGCACTTCATTTACATGACTTTGAATCTGTCGTTGACAGCATAGTTCGTCATGCCGAGTAGCAATGAATGGCATTAGAAAATCACAACTTCACAAAAGAAGAACGTAAAGCACAAAAGAGAGCTAGGCGTTTAGAAAAAGAACTTCGTAAGAGTAAAGCTCTTAGAGAGAACAATCAGCATGGTCCTGTTACACAAATTCTTTGTGTACGCTTTGGCAACAAATACGGAAATGAATATGTTATAAAGTTACGTGATATGGTTGCAAGACATATTACTGTGCCGTATCGTTTTAACTGTTTAACAGATGATCCTAAGCCACTAGAGGGTGTAAACAATATTGTTATACCTAATAAAGGTTACGCAAGAGGTTGGTGGCACAAAGTTCATATGTTTGATCCTAGTCTTCCTTTAGAAGGTAGAATATTATATATGGATTTAGATGTTGTTATTCATAACAATATTGATAAACTGTGCAATGTTTGGTTAGATGACTTTATGGGCATTAGAGATTTTAATAGAAAGTTCCATCCAAACTACAAGTATCTAAACAGTTCTGTTATGGCTTGGAATGCTAGAACACAATCTCATGTTTACCAAAACTTTATGGCTAATCCAGCACAAGCACAAAGACTTCATGGTGATCAAGATTGGATTTGGCAAAATTGTAGAGAAGTTCTTAAATTTTGGCCTGAAGAATGGGTTATGAGTTATAAATGGGAAATACGAGATAAGAGTGAGCTTCATATGAAAGACGGACAAAGACAGTTTAAAACTGTTAGAGATGATGTAGTTCCTCCAAAAGAAAATTCTATTATGGTTTTTCATGGTGATCCAAATCCTGGACAAGTAAAAGACAAGTTAATCATTGACAACTGGAAATAATGACTGTATACTGTAAGTATGTTTAGTTTTAGAAAGAAAAAATCTTGGTTACGTTTCTACTCATTAGATCCTAATGTAGCAGAATTGTATCCTATTGAGCCTGCTGGTAAGGCAGAACGTGATTTCAACGATGTTGGAACACGTAGAGTAAGGCCTGAAAGCGGCAATCAACTTTCTAAAAACTGTCCTGGCATTAAGCCGCTTATGAAGTCAGGATATATTATGAGAGCTCCTGCAGATTTTACAATTGCTACAGGTCCTAATGTAGACGGTGGCATTGGTTGGGAAGTTCCTTTTCAGTTTGTAAAACCTAGCACAGGAAATTACAATATAAAAGGTTGGGAATACTATATCAACTGGCATGCACCTTGGCAAACTGAGCCACTTATTCCTCATGACACTGATAACACAAACAAGCCTTACTTAAATTCAGCAGTTAAAGTTGAAACACCTTGGCGTGTAAAAGCAAGTGAAGATATGTTGCTGTTACAAATGCCAGTGTCCTATAACAACGAAACAAGATTTACGGCTGCATATGGCATAGTTGATCCTATGTACATGCATGCCATTCCAATTCAATTATTTTGGCATGTACTAGAAGGTAAAACATTGGTTAAAGCAGGTACTCCACTTGCACAGTTTGTACCTATTAGTAGAAGTATGCTACACGATCATGAGATTATTATTGACGAAGCAGGTGATCTCGAAAAAGACATTGAAGATGCATTTACATATGCTAATCATCATAAGTTTGCAAAAACAGATAATGTTGTTGCAAAGGTGAAACGTATTAAACAACTGTTTGATCGTTTTCGTAAAAAACATCCCAACGCTAAAATTTAGAGAAAGGAAAATATGCTTAACGTAATACTAAAAGTACTAGCCATAATTGTTTTGCTAGAGTTAGCAATCGTTTATGGTTCTCAAGTGTATGACGAATACATGTTCTGGGAACAGTTTAACAGATTTTATACTGATATTCCGGTAGAGGAATAAACAGTATGAAGTTTATATTCGATGTAGACGGTACATTGACGCCAAGTCGTCAAAAGATGGACGAAGAGTTCTCAAAATTCTTCTTTGACTTTTGCACAGAAAACAAAGTTTATCTCGTTACTGGTAGCGATAAAAACAAAACTGTAGAACAGATAGGTAATGTTATCTACGGCTTGGCTAGACGTGCTTATAATTGTAGTGGTGCAGATGTATATGAGTCGAGTGTAAATGTAAGAAGAAGCCCGTGGGAACTTCCACACACCGCAAGAGTTTTTTTAGAAGACAAATTAGAAGAAAGTAGTTTTCCACTACGTACAGGATTACATATTGAAGAACGACCAGGTATGATTAACTTTAGTATTGTAGGTCGCAATGCTACAATGGGCGAACGTAAGTTATACGCAAAGTATGACACTAAACACAATGAACGTAGCATAATTGCTGACTTATTCAACAAACAATTCTCTGATATGCAGGCGACTGTAGGCGGAGAAACAGGTTTAGATATTGCGCCTATTGGCTCAGATAAAAGTCAGATACTTGTAGACTTTGACAAAGATGACAGTATTATGTTCTTTGGCGATCGTTGTGATCCTGCAGGAAATGACTTTCCTATTGCCGAAGCACTAAGACAAAACTTCAAACGTTCAAAGATTTATCATGTCAATGATTGGAAAGAAACATTTAGAATTTTAAGTGATCCTCGATTGACTTCAACACAAGAAGGTAGTATACTATAAGTATGAATAAGAGAATAGGCTTTGCCTGCAAATACATGTGGCACGATCAAACGCAGAAGAAAAAACTGCTAGAAGAAATCCAACGACCTCTAAATACCAGAAGCACAACAGTTGCTTGGTTGAATAGGCAAACTAAAGAAGTTGCAGAACAACGCCTATGGGATATTATGGTACACAATATTCAGTCGTACTATAATCTAATTGAATATGTAGGGAATTTACCAAATGAATTGCGAATGGTCCGGCTTGGAAGTGACGTACTTCCTGTATACACTGAGCCTACTTGGGGCTATTTTTGGAAACGTCCTGATGTGGTCAAGTATTGTGAAACACATTTCAAACCAGTCGGTGAACTTGCAAGAAAACTTAATGTACGCTTGTCTATGCATCCTGGGCAGTTTACTGTTCTTGCTAGTGACAACCCTGATATAGTAGAACGGAGCATAGAAGAATTTGAATATCACACCGACATCATACGCTGGATGGGATACGGGCGTACCTTCCAGGACTTCAAATGTAACGTCCATATATCAGGCAGGCAAGGTCCAGCCGGTATCAAACACGCAGTTAACACAAGACTTTCTCCAGAAGCGAGAAACACGATTACGATCGAGAACGATGAAATGTCATGGGGCATCGACGCCAGCCTCGAACTTGTTGACACATGCGCATTGGTATTGGACATACACCATCACTGGGTCCGTACAGGCGAATATATACGTCCCACCGACGATAGATATCTACGCATGATAGATTCATGGCGTGGTGTACGTCCTGTAATACATTATTCAGTATCGAGAGAGGACTTACTAATCGATCACGACACTAACACTTTACCAGATATGGAGAGTTTACTTGAACAAGGATACAAAAAACAAAAACTACGTGCTCATAGTGACTTTATGTGGAATGGGGCTGTTAACGATTGGGCTCTTACTTTTCGAGACACAGCAGATATTATGGTAGAAAGCAAGGCAAAGAATCTTGCTAGTAAGGCTTTATACGAATATGATTTAAGCCGAGAAGCTCTCGCCGCAACCGCAGCTTGATGTTGCATTAGGGTTTCTAATTACAAGTTGTGAACCAAATACTTCTTTAATAAAATCAACTTCAGTACCTGCAACATACATTATACTAAATTGATCTATAGCGAATTTGCCGTTTGGTAGGTTAATTATTTCATCTTTTTCTTCTAATTCTTCAGTCATGGCCCACTCATAACCGAAACCGGCACACCCGCCGCCTTTGACACTGAGTCTGACGATGGGTTTACCTTGTTCATCTATCAGCTTGGTCATGTGATCGACCGCTGATTGAGTTAGTTTAACTAGTCCTGTTTTTTCCATAGTGTCCAAATACCATACCCGATGGCTGCATAGGCTGCTAATTTCGCAAATGGTCCTGCGATTAAAACAACTACTCCAACACCAATTAGAACTGCGCCGTCCCATGATGTTCTTTCTTCTAGTCTATCTTTTACCCAATTAATAGGATTCATATTATTCTCCTTGTATGCGGTCATTGATTACTGACCAATTTATAATCTTCCAAATATTTGCAAGGTACTTTGATTTATCTGCTTGATAATCCAATGCCCATGCATGTTCCCACCAATCAACTAACAACGCAATTTTCATACCACGTTTGTAACTGTGATTCTTAATTGTTTTGATTCGTCCTTTGGTATCAAGATACAACCAACCTGAACCTTGAATGCCCATGGCCACCTTTGAAAACTCTTCTTTAAAGTTTTCAAAAGAACCAAAATTGCTATCAATAAGTTCTTTAGATATTCCTGTAGGTTTATTACCAACAGAAACAGGTTGTAACTGAGGGAAAAACAAATTATGTAACTTCGCGCCTCCATAATTGAAATCATCATCTCCCTCTTTGTCATTGTATCTTTTAACATACGCTGACGCAAGTTTGCCATAATGATAATCAAGTGTGTCGCTGCTCATTACTTCCAGTTCATTCTTTTCATAGGGCAATTTTTCTTGCACTAAGTTTTCACGAACTGTATCTGCTTCAATGACTATTTCTCTGTATAATTTTATGGTCATACTGTATTTATACACTTAAGACTGTCATAAAATATAAAAGAGATAAAATCATAGCTAAATACAATTGGTTGACAACTTCACTAAGTTGTTGTATAATAAACGAAAAAATCACATTACATTATGGCATATTCAAAACAAGTAGTAGACAGATTCGAATCTGTTCTCGCAAACCCTAATGCTCACGGTGTTGGTCGCTTTGATCCTAAAGACCCAAACGTGGCAACAGGCATGACAGGCGCACCAGCATGTGGTGATGTTATGAAACTTGATCTTAAAGTAAATCCAGATACTGATATTATTGAAGATGTAAAGTTTAAAACATACGGTTGTGGTAGTGCAATAGCAAGTTCAACTATGTTTGTTGAAATGCTTAAAGGACTTACAATGTCTCAAGCATTAGAAATAAAGGATAAAGACATAGCAAAAGCACTTGATCTTCCGCCTATTAAATTACACTGCTCAGTTCTAGCAGAAGATTCTATTAAAAAGGCTCTAAAGGACTGGGATGAAAAGAAAGCAAAACGTATGCATAACGGAGGGCCTGAATAATGCCTGTAAAATTTAAACCATCACAAAAAATTAGAAACAAAACAACAGGTAAAACTGAAACCCAACACTTCTATATGAAATCTACAGCTACTCAAGAGCTTGTAGACTATATAGATAGCAGTAATGCAAAGCCTAAACTTATAGTAAAAGTAAAACGAGAACTTGCTCAACGAGCAGTTTAGTATTTAGATAACGGCAAGTCTGCATTAGCTGGCATATCCCAGACTTGTTTTTGTTCTACACCTTTACGTTGTGCAAAACGTTTAGCATCGCAATTATTACAAACGTGGAAATAATTATTGTTCAACCGGCTTGAGTTCATCTTTTTTAGATCCCTGGTAAATACAGTATCACAGTTATCACACTGTAGATGAACAACGGTTTTTTCACGAAGATATTCGTGTTTTTTGCCAAGTTTACTCTGCCGTTTATAGTGAGTATGTACTTTTTCAGTTTTAATGAACATGCATGTATTTACTATTTTACATTAGGCTTGTAAAATTATTGGCTAAATACATTAGGAATAAGATACTTGGAGACTTAGTAGATGGCACGTAAGATTGTAGATATAGGCGCAATAGGTAACGACGGTACCGGCGATAGTATTAGAGATTCGTTTCGTAAGACGAATGATAATTTTAAAGAACTATATAGCTCGCTAGGACTTGGCGAAAAACTTACTTTTATTGCCCTTGACGATACACCACAAACGTTCTTAGGTCAAGAAGGTGCTGTCCTAGCGGTTAACCCAACAACAGACGGGTTACAATTTAAACAAATTACAGCAGGTTTAGGTATCACAATCGATGATACTTCTAATTCAAACCAAATTATTGTTGCTACTGAATTTAGTGAAATATCAGGTGACCCTAGTCCACAACTAGGTGGTAACTTATCTGTTGCATCGGGTGGTAACACATATCGTATTAAGGATATGGATATTCCGGTTTCAAATGATGAAGCAGCAAACAAAGAATATGTAGATACAAAGATTTCAAGAGCAGGTATTGCTGCTATTGATCCGGCAACGGGCAATCCAAATGTAGCGTTTGGTACAATGACAGGCCCATTAATTTTAAGCAGAAGTCCGGAACCTGCAGATGACGAATTATATGACGGCTTGATTGCTGCAACAAAACAATATGTTGATAACGCATCGTTTGGTAGTAAGGTAAATTTATATGTTGCTACATCAGGCCAAGATGAAAGAGTAGGTGTAAGTGAAGAACTGCAAGGTAGAGCTCTTGCTTATGCTTATAGAACAATTGAAGCAGCACTAAAACGTGCTGAAGAACTTGTATTAGAATCTCAAGACGATATTGGGCCTTATAAAAAACAACTTACATACAATAATGGCGCAGGTACTGTAACACTTTCACAAATTATATCATCACCAAGTTCAGGTGTAGGCTTTGCTGGTTCTGCAAGAATGAGCGTTGACACTGTCACTATGAACGCACCAGGTGCTAACTATCAATCAGGTGATATTATTACACTACAAGGTGGTACAGGATCAAATGCAACTATTGAAGTATTATCAACAGCAACAACACCAGGTGCTATTACAACATTTAAACTTCTAGCACAAGGTGATTACACTGTACTGCCTGGAACGAGTGGAGTTGTTACAACGTCTGACTCAACATTTGGTATAGGTGCTACATTTGACGTAACATATAAAGTAAACGGAATTGATATTAGTAATGGTGGATCAGGTTACAGTTTGGTGTCTGTACGTGTTACAGGCGGCGCTGGATCAACTGGTTCATTCGGTACAGCAATTATTACAGGCGGAACCATTACTGGAATTGATATTCAAGATGCTGGATCAGGATTTACAACACTACCAACAGTTAATGTTGACTTACCAAGATTTTTATTAAAAACAGATGGCTATAGAACAGACTACACTGGTGATGTTTTAACTGACACTCCTGTAGCATTTAGAACAAGAGATATTAGAGAAGGTTTATACTTACGTGGTGAAACCTCAGGTGCTCTTGCACAGATTCTTGCACACGAAGGTGCATTAGATAGTGAAGGGCGAGAGATATTTGATGTAGACATCAAATACGGAACGTTTATTACTGACGAACCTATTTCATATGGTGACATTACTAACCAAATTCAAATTGCGGTCCTTATTGAAAGTGGAATTTATCAAGAAAACTATCCACTTAAAGTACCGCAGAACGTTGCAATCATTGGTGATGAATTCAGACGTGTTCTTATTAAACCAAGATCAGGTACATCAAGTTCGCCATGGGCATTCCAGAAATTTAGAAGAGATACAAATATCGATGGGTTGACAACTGCTACGCAATTGTATGGTCATCATTATCTGTCAGACTCAACACAACCAGTTTATCCTAAAGTTAATAATAAAGGTGCTTATAGAAAAGCAGCAGAACTTATCAAACTTAATAAATCATTCATTCAAAACGAAGTTGTTGATTGGATCGATTCACAGATTGCTTCAAACACTGCACCATTTACTCAGTCATTTACATATAACAAAGTACTATGTAAACGTGATGTAGGATTAGTTATTGATGCTATGATATTTGACCTGAAGTATGGTGGTTATAATAGAACCATCTCCGCAGGTTTAAAATACTATCAAAGTGCAAGTGGTAGAGTTGCAATTACTACACAACTTTCACAAACAATTGCAGGTCTTGAAAGAGCGCAAACAGCGATTGATTATGTTATACAAAACATAGCATTACCAGGAACAGTAACTTCAGCGATACAAATTATTGATACATCATTTATAGCAGAAGCAGGAACACAATCAGTTGTTGCTGAACTATTTGATGCTATTGAAGATGTAATGGACGGATCAGGTAGTGTTAACTATCCAGAAGAGAACGACAAGTTAGACGTATTCTTAATGAACGACGCTAACATTATTAGAGCTGTTACAGGTCAAGGACATGGCGGCTTTATGATGGTGCTTGACCCAGAAGGACAAATCCTTGCTAAGTCACCATACTGTCAAGAATCAGCATCATTCTCAAAATCAATAAACAAACAAACGTTTGCAGGTGGTATGTTTGTTGACGGATTTGCTGGTAACTTACAATTTAGACACGCTTCGTCAACAACAAATACAAGAATTGAAGTAACAGGACTAGACAGAATACCACAACTACCTTGTTCGTTTATTGTTGATGACACAGTATTTAGAGTAAACTATGTTAGAGATGTTGTCTTTAACAAAAACGGCTCGTCAGCATCATTTATTTTAGATGAAACTACACCATTTACTAGAACCGCAGGACCTGTTACCGCAACAATTACAAACGCTAACCCTGCTGTTATTACTTCATCAGCACACAAATTACAAGAAGGTGCTGTTGTTAGATTTACAACAACAGGATCACTACCGACCGGACTAGTTGTTGGTAAAGATTATGTTGTTTCAGGTGTTAATTTAACAACTAATACATTCCAAGTTAGTGATACACTAGGCGGAATATCTATTGCAACAACAAGTTCTGGCAGCGGAACACACTCAATAGAAAGAATTTATGAAGTATTGATGCCTGGTAACAGATCAATGCTATCAAATGACTTTACACAGGTTGCTGATATGGGTTACGGCCTACTTGCAACCAACGGTGGCTTAACAGAAGCAGTTTCGATGTTTACATACTATTGTTACGCATCTTACATGTCACTTAATGGTGCGCAGATTAGATCCGTTGGTGGTTCTTCTGCACATGGTATCTACGCATTAGTTGCAGATGGTTCAGATCCACTTGAGGTTCCAACACCAACTTCATTATACAATGACCTTGCACAGACAGTTTATTGTTATTTCCCAAGTGCAGGTTTTGCAAACACGCAAGGTGGACTGTTCCTTTACGTTGACGGATATGATTACACACCACTTAACAACTCAGAACTTGAAGTTGACCATGGTAATGTAATTTATAGATATCCTGTTACATCAGTTTCAACTACAGACTTACCAGCAGGCACTGCTAAACTAAACTTAACAAGTGATACAACTGGTAACTTCGATGGTTTGTTTGCTGTTATTGCAGACAATACCAAGATGTCGTTACGTTCTAACTCACAGGTTATGCTAACTGGTGAAC
>Ga0222718_10004019_pt1 | contig 12377 bp, 15 predicted proteins | sample C33_27DmetaG_FD_165045 | JGI IMG/M metagenome (GOLD analysis project Ga0222718, IMG submission 165045) | Estuarine water microbial communities from San Francisco Bay, California, United States - C33_27D | ecosystem: Environmental > Aquatic > Marine > Unclassified | place: USA: California... | reverse complement strand
TTCGCGCTCGAAGGGCTGACCGAATCGCTCCACTTCGAGGTCTCGACCGCCGGCATACGCGTGCATCTGATCGAACCAGGATCCTTCGCCACCGGCTTTCAGGAAAAGATCGTCCGGCCCGACGACTGGAGCGGCTCGATCCACGAAGCGAGAGCCAACCGATTTCGCGACGCACGCAGCGCCCTCCACGATCCGAACGCGCCCGAACCCGACCCACAAGAAGTCGCCGCAGCAATCGTTCGGGCTGCTACCGACCCCACGATGCCGTTCCGCACCCTCGTCGGTAGCGACGCGCAGCTCATCGATGGAGTGAAGGCGTCGATGTCGTTCGAAGACTTCGAGGTAACCATGCGCACCACGCTCGACTGGCACGACTGACAGGCCGATGCACGACACCATTCCGCTGACCATGATTGCCGTCCAGCTCACCGGTTATGGCGGCCTCGATCAACTCGTCTACCGCACCGACGTTGCGGTACCAACCCCCGGACCGGACGAGGTTCTCATCCGGATTTCGGCTGCCGGGGTCAACAACACCGACATCAACACCCGCACTGGCTGGTATTCACGAGAGATCAGCGGTAGTTCCGGCGATGCCGCCGACGGCCGGACTGATCTCGGCGCTGCAAGCGGATGGTCCGGTGAGTTGCAGTTTCCGCGCATCCAGGGTGCCGACGCCTGCGGCCGCATCGTCGCTGTCGGAGCCGAGGTACACAATGACCGCATCGGGGAACGCGTCCTGGTGTCCACAATGCAGACGGCGTACAGCGGCACCGAGCCGTTCGCCACGACCGTCTTCGGATCCGAGCACGACGGCGGATTCGCCCAATTCGCCGTAGCGCACACCAACGAGACCTATGCGGTCAACTGCGACTGGACCGATGTCGAACTCGCATCCATCCCGTGTGCGTACTCAACCGCCGAGAACATGCTTCATCGAATCGACCTCGGCGCCGAACGAGCCCTGATCACCGGGGCGTCAGGCGGCGTCGGGTCGGCCGCCGTGCAATTGGCCAAACGGCGGGGCGCACATATCACCGCTGTCGTCGCCGACAGCAAGGCCGAAGAAGTCTGCGAAGCCGGAGCCGATGTGACCGTCAGCCGCGAGGCCGACCTGGTCATGATGTTCGGGGAAAATAGCTTCGACGTCATCATCGACGTTGTCGCCGGGACCGTGTGGACGCATGTCACCCGCCTTTTACGAACCGGCGGCCGCTACATCACCGCCGGCGCGATCGCCGGGCCCATCGTTGAACTCGACGTGCGCGACCTATACCTCAAAGATCTCACCCTCAAAGGCTCGACGTACCAAGACCCCACGGTCTTCCCGAACCTGGTCGGCTACATCGAGCGGGGAGAAATCCGTCCCTTGATCGCAGCGATCTACCCCCTCGAGGAGATCGCCGCAGCACAGATCGCGTTTCTCGCCAAGGAGTTCGTCGGCAAGATCGTGCTTGAGATCCCAGAGTGAACCTCGCCGACGTGACCCTTGAAGAACTCACGGTCGACCCTCACGCAGCCCTTGCCGCAGCGAGAGCAACCGGCCCGATTACGTGGCTTCCGGCCCTCGACGGGTGGGTCGTCACGGGCCGCGACGCTGCAGTCGAAGTGATGCGAGATACCGAACGCTTCACCGTCGAGGATCAACGTTTCACCACGGGCCAGATCCTCGGTCCGTCGATGCTGTCGACCGACGGCCCAGCCCACGCGCGCTATCGGGCGCCGTTCACCAGCTGGTTCTCGGACCGTACCGAACTCCTGCGACTCACCGACTGGATGACCGAGCGGGCCCGAAGCCTCGTTGCCGACCTCGAACCCCACGGTCGGGCCGACCTTCGGTCGTCGATGGCGGCACCGCTCGCAGCCGCGACCGTCGCTCATATGCTCCGGCTCGATCCACCCGGTGCTGATGCGCTCCTTCAGTGGTACGAGGAGATCGTCGCCGGTGTCCATCGCCTCACCGCTGGCCTCGAGGTCGGGGAATCCGCCACGCACGCCCATCGAGATCTCAGCGAAGCGATCACAGCGGTGAGCCGGTCCGATCCGCCTGCGTTGCTCGTCGATGCGTTCAGGGTTCTGACTACCGCCGAGGTCGTGGCAAACGCGGCGGTCATCTTGTTCGGGGGCATTGAGACCGCCGAGGGCGCAACGGCCAATGCGATCTGGCATCTGCTCACCAACCCAGACGCACTCACGGCCGTGCGAATCGACCGGTCACTCGTGAGCACAGCGGTCGAGGAGAGCCTGCGGCTCGAGCCCGCCGCTGCAAGCATCGACCGCTATGCCACTGCCGACGCCGACTTCTTCGGCGCATCGATCCGGGCCGGTGACTACGTCATCGTCTCGCTGGCTGGCGCCAACCGTGACCCGGCGGTGTTCGCCGATCCCGACCGCTTCGATCTCGGGCGCTCGAACGTGCGTGCACACACGACGTTTGCGGTTGGGCCACACGCATGCCTCGGCATCCGCCTTGCGCGAGCACAGGCCATCGTAGGAATCGAAGCCGTGCTCGACGGGTTCGACCGCATCAGACTGGGTGATGATGCAGCCGGACCGCTTGGCCTCGTATTTCGCAAGCCGGGCTGCCTTGACACAACCTGGATCCCACGATGACCACAGGCTTCTCGGTGCTTCCGATGTACGACTGGCCCGAGACCCGCGCTGACGTCGACCGTCTCTGGGCAACCACCCGCGAAGCGCTCCGTAGCGAAGGCTTCGAGGCCGCAGCCAACCTGCATCGGCCCGATGACCTTTACGCGGCGTGGGCCGACGACAGCCTGCTTGTTGGGCAGACATGCGGACTGCCCTTGGTACGGACGCTTTCCAGCGTGGCGGTGGTTGGTGCATTCGACAACCGTCTTCCCGCCTCCCCACCGGGCTGGTATCACTCAACGATCGTCGTGGCCATCGACAACGACGTCGCCACTATCAGCGACCTGCGCGGTGCCGCGGTCGCCGTCAACGACGCCAACTCACAGTCGGGCCACGCGATTTGGCGCCATGAACTTGGCCGGCGCGGCCTGACGGGCTCCTTCTTCGGCGATGTCGTCATCACCGGAGACCATCGCAAATCCATCAAGGCTGTCGCTGATGGGAAGGCCGACGTTGCGGCAATCGACGCCGTGTCCATGCAGCTCGCCGAGCGCCACGAACCTGCAGCCGCCGGTGTGCGGGTTCTCACCCGAAGTCAACCTACGCCCGGCCTACCGCTCATCACCGCCGGAGTGAACGCCGGCCACGTTCCTGCGCTTCGCCGAGCGCTTCACGCCGCAGTCGAGTCGCTGACGGCGGCCGAACGCAACGCACTGTGCATTCACGCCTTCGTTTCGCTCGACCGTGCCGACTACGAACTGATCGCCAAACGCTGGCGTGATGCCGACTGGGTTCCGCCGCTCGCCTAGATTCGAGGCCATGGCCGACCAGATCTGGGGAGAACCCCGCCGCAGTATCGGTGGCATGAATCCCCGTCCGATCATCACTGTGCTCGTGACCGTCATCGTTCTGCTCGCCGTGGCGTTGTTCGTGCTGACACGAACCGGAAGCGACGGTGACGCGGCAGCCGACGTCGACACAACGACCACGACTTCGTCGAGCTCAACGTCGTCCACGACCTCTTCGACCTCCACCACAACGACCACGACGACAATCCCAACTGCATGCCGCATCGATGCAGCGGGCACGGCCGTGCCGGCTGCGGCTGACCAGCCGTCCCCTGCCCCGCCCAGCAAATCTGCGTTGAACGAGTCCTCGTCCATCAGCACCGTTGGGCTCGACGAGGTGACGTTCGGTATGACTGTGGTCCAGGCCGAAACAGCTGCGAACACGAGGATGGTTTTGTGTGAGCCAGTGAGCGACTGCTATCGAATCACCCCATTCGAGGCACCCGAAGGCATCCGTTTCGTAGTCAACGCCGGCACGATCGAACGGGTTGACATCGTTGGCGGCCCCATCACCACCCGATCCGGTATCGGTATCGGTACGCCCCAAGAACGGGTCGTGGAACTGTTCGGTGACCGCATCGAAACCCGAGTCAACGACGACAGCAGTGTCGACCTCGTTTTCGTGCCGCAAGACGATGGCGACGACCAGTTCCGGGTGATCTTCACCATTCGCGAAGGCATTGTCGACACCTACCGCTCGGGACGGATTCCGCTGGTGTTCGATCTCGACCCCTGTGCCACTTGACCGCAGCCAGAACTGAGTCGAACGGCCTAGTTTTTCAAAAACTAGGCCGAATGACTCATTTCTTCGAAACGCCGAGAAATCGCGCGACTCGCGGGCGGCCCGTGCGTTTAACAAGGGCAACGCCACCAGCAAATTCCACCGGTGGTAGGCCCCGAATCAGGGGCCACTTCTTGCATCGGACTGGACTCCCGATTGCGCGAAAGAATGGAGTGTGGGTCGCTCGCCACGAGCGGCCCACACTGCCTTCTCAGAACTTGGTCTCTCGCAGGATCCGACGGCTCGCTCTCGCCCTCATGTGGCTCGTGCCGTTTGCGCTTGGGTGTTCGTTCGAAGAGTCCCCGCGCGACACGACCTCACCCGAAACGTCGATGCCTGCCTCCGACGCCACCACCGAGACCATGGACGAAGCGCCGAGGCGCCCTTCGAGCGCGTTCGTGAAGATCAGGAATGCGGCGTACGACCTCGATGCCCAGTGTTACACGGGCGGCATGGGTGAGATCGTCCTCTCCGCACGCACGCCGGGCCTCAGCGAGCCCCGGGTCGAACTCTACGTTCAGGCCTTCCTCGCCGAGCCCTACGTCGGGATCTCTGTCACCGCCGATGACAAGACCGTTCTCCACGAACCCAATCTCACGATCCCGTTCGAGATTCTCCGGCAAGGTGACGTGTTTCGGATCGACGACGTGTCCTTGGTAACCGACCTTGATCTCTTCACCGGCGACGCAGTCGACGCCGGACGCAGCACGATCGTCGTCGAGTGCACGAGCTACGTCGACGGACTTCCACCCGGGTTCGAATCGGGGTGATCGACCCGCAGTTCACCTCGCGTTAAGCGGGTGTTCGCAAGGTGCACCGACGAGCCATCACTGGCGCGAAACTCGACCGAGGTCGGATGCAAGGCGACCACGGTTCCGGACACGCCATCCACCGCGACATGGTCACCGATCGAGATCAACCGCTGCAAACTTCGACCTGCGGCGATCTCACTACCCATCTCCCGGCCACCCAATCCGACGAGCAGAGCAAACGCTGCTGCGAGTCCGAACATGGTTGTACCAACGAGAACCGAGAGGATCGTGGTCTCCACGCCGAGCTGTGTCAGTGCCAAGACCAGCGCGATCACAAAGACGAGCCCGCGGGCGATTCCCGACATCTGGCTCCCGATCCGAGTACCGGAGCCTTCAAACGCAGCATGAATCGCCCCACCGATCGCAAACCCGACCGCTCGGCCGGCAATGAGAATCAGACCAGCAGCGAGGATGCGCGGACTGCTGCGAAGTAGGTCGGCGGGAATCGGTTCGAGTTCAGCGGAGTTCGTAACCCCGATGGCGACGACCACACCCACCACGGTGAAGAACAGGAAGAGAAACGTGCTCGCCGCCCGCGCCGCATCAAGCGCCTCAGGCCGGTCACGGCGGTCATTCAAGATGATGCGGCGGACAAGGGCGGCGCCGACGACACCGGAGAGCAATCCCACCACCACAGCGCCTGCGGCATAAATCCACGGATCGATCATCAGCTTCCTCCAATTGGTTTATCGGCGGCCGCTGCAACATCGTGAGGTCTCCCTCGATCGATTGTCGGATCGAGCGCAGCCTGCACCGTCTTCCAACCGATGCCGAAAAGGTCGAGAAACGCGCCGGTGGTCGCCTCGTTTCGGAGACGTTCTTCGACACCCCCGGTAGTTCGTTCACCAAGGTCGAGGGGAGGAGAGGTCGCCGACTCCAAGCCGGCCACCACACGCTCGTCGAGTGCGGACAGCGCATCGAGCACCGACTGACACCGCTCGCACAAGTCGATGTGGTTCTCGACGAGGCGCGAATCTCCTGTCTGGAGCCAACGCTGCAGTCGCCGCTGAGATGGATGTCGAGATTTCATCGCCACTCCTTCAGAGCGTCCTTGAGTTGGTTACGAGCACGGAATAACCGTGTCTTCACTGTGGGCAGAGGAAGTTCAAGCGTCTCGGCGATCTCATCGTACGAGAGGCCGTCAACCTCCTTGAGGACAAGAAGCGCGCGGGCATCCGCGTCGAGATGGCGCAGCGCAGACCAAAGCTCTTCGACTTGGGCACGACCCTCAACAGTACGGGGGATCTCGACACCACCGCCACTGTCGGGCATCGCTTCGGGGCTGAAGAGATGCTCGCGTCGGGTGCGCAAGAGCGAGATCGCTGTGTTCCGAGCGACCTTCATCAACCACGCTCTCGGAATCTGACCGGCATCGTCAAGCGGTGCCTTGCGCCAAGCCTTCAACAGCGTCTCCTGCACGACGTCGTCTGCAAGCGCCGCATCGCCGACGATCGTCAAGGCGACCCGGTAAACGGACGCAGCGTGCTGATCGACAACAGCGTGCAGCTGCGCCTCGGATGGCTGCAGTGGCTCGACGCCACGATCGCGGACAGACATGTTCCCTTCGTCAGTCGGCGCCAGCACCCGCCGGGTTGAGGAGTAGCCACCGATATCGTCGAAGTGTGGTGTCCAAGGCCGAGTTGAACAAACGGCGGGTTCGGGCCGAACGAGCAGAAACGCAACAGCGCGAGATTTCGGGCCCAAGCGATCGTCGCCGAAAACGCATCATCACGATCGGCGTGACATTCATGGCGCTCATGCTCGTCCTTCCGATGGCGGCTGGCCTCGTCACTGCGTTCGGCAACGCCGACACCCTGACGGTCGACGCGCCCGTCGTCGACCTCCCCACCACGACCCAACCAGCCGGTCTCGTCGATCCCGGCTTCGAAGGTGCGATCGTCATCGGCCCCACACCCTGCCCGGCAACCGATGGCACCGAGCGACGGGCCACCGAGTTCTCCGAGCCACCGCCGATCTGTATCGGAGCGTCCGAAACGTTCGATATCGAATTCGTCACGCTCGGCGGACCAATTCAGTTCACCGTCGACGCGACGCTGTCGCTCGAGGGCACAAATCTCTTCGTCACCCTCGCCCGCTTCGGCGTGTACGAAGGTGCACCGATCTACCCGTTCCCTGGCGTCGTCGCCATGGGCGGCTTGGGTGACGCTGGATTCCGCGTCACCGGGGCCGAACCACCGGCCGACGGGCGATACCCGGTCGGGTCGGTCGTGATGCTCACCGACACCGAGGGGGCCATGGAGGGCCAAGTGATGATCGTCACCGACGAGACCGGCGCTGCAGCGCTCGAACTCGCTGGCCAGGACCCGATCATCGGGTCGGTCACCGCCGGACTCGAATCGATCGAGATCCTGCGTGGCCTGCAAGCCGCGAACGAACAGACCACCTACCGGGTGCAGGCAACCGCGGTCTCCACTACGAGCTGATCCTCGCTACCGTTCCGACCGTGACCCGTTCCACCGTTCAACGCCAGTTTGTCGTCATCACCTTCGCCGCGCTGGTGCTCGCTGCGTGCGGCGGTGACGCTACCGAAACGACCGCAGAGCCCGACACCGCCACCAGCGACGAGGTCGTCGAAGAGAACGGCACCGACTCACCTGTCGAGAGCGGCTGCCCAGCTCCCGACCACACCTCGCCACGCAGATTGATCTTTGACGCCGCGCCCCCGATATGCACCGATCCGAGCCAGAACTTCGTGGCCGTGTTCGACACGACCGAGGGCGAAGTCCGGGTCACGCTCGACACCACGAACACGCCGATCACTGCAAACAACTTCGTCACTCTGGCCCGATGGGGGTACTACGACAACACCACCTGGTTCCGCACCGACCCAAGCATCGACATCATCCAGGGTGGTGCGCCAACCACCGAGTCGCCGGCCGACCCAGGGCCGGGCTACACGATCCCCGATGAACCCGCGTTCGACGACATCGATGGACAGTTGATCGGCCCCTACCGCTATGAGCCTGGGCAGCTCGTGATGGCTCGGGCGCGCGGTCGAGATTCCTCGAGCGCGCAGTACTTCTTCAGTACCGGTCCCAACACGGCGCTGCTCAACGGACAGGGCACCTACGTGGTCTTTGGCCAGACGAACGCGGCAGGACTTGCGGTACTCCAGGCCGTGATGGAACTCCACGAACCAGGTGGTCAGTTCGGTGGGGCACCCTCGCGGACCGTCACGGTTCGTTCGGTTCGGATCGAGAAATCGTAGGAACGCGCGCCCACGCCTCGACGAAGGGTCGAAACGGCGCGGCGACCGACGCAATCTCAAAGCGGTGCAGGTCGGTGATGAACAGGCCAGCGCGACGGATCACCCGCGGTATGTCGCGGTCGAGGTGGAAGCCGGCCAACGGACGCACGACCCGACCACCGATGCCGAGTGCACGGCCAAGTGGACCGGTACGGATCGTGGGTTCGAGAAAGTACGCGATTCCTTCGGGAGTGAGAAGCTCTCGGATCTGGGTGATGTAGGCGTCGAGATCGGCCTCGCCCGGCGCACGGACGAACGAGTAGACGGTGTCGTAGCGACCGTCAGCATCGGCAAGACCAACCTGACCAATGTCGAGGACCCGCCCTCTGGCTCGCTCGAGCAAGGCGGCGCGACGCGACGCCAAAGCGGCAGACAACTCGGTCGGAATCTCCATCGCCATACCTGCAACCTACGCTTTCCGGATGCCGACTGAGCCGCCGCCGACGAAGTGGGTTTTCCCCACTGCCTCCCAGGTCGACGAGTCGGGTCTGGCCGCGGTGGGCGCCGACTTGGAACCCGGAACACTCCTTGCGGCGTATCGACGCGGTTTCTTCCCGATGGCAGTCGAGCGCGGCGGTCCGATCGGTTGGTGGTCGCCAGACCCACGAGGCATTCTTGAGCCACCATCGATGCATATCAGCCGTTCGTTACGGCGGTCGATGCGCCGGTTCGAGTTCCGGATCGATACAGCATTCGATGACGTCGTCAATGGGTGCGCCGACCCGACCCGACCACACGGCTGGATCGACGACCGCATTCGTGTGGCCTATCGCCGTCTCCACGATCTCGGCTGGGCCCACAGCGTCGAGACATGGTGCGACGATCAGCTCGTCGGAGGACTCTACGGGCTCGGTATCGGTGGTTTGTTTGCTGCCGAGTCGAAGTTCCACACGATGACCGACGCCTCCAAGGCTGCGGTAGCCGCGCTCGCCAAAGGAATCATCGACGGCCATCCGCGTCTCATCGACGTGCAGTGGCGAACCGACCATCTCGCAAGGCTCGGCGTCGTCGAGATATCGCGACAGGACTATCTGGGACGGCTGATCGACGTTGTCAAATCACCAGAGAGTGCCTTCTGGCACCAGAGCGACCCATCCGATTGAGTCACGAGGGGCTTGAATTCGAACAGTCAGCGCCGATGGAACCCCGATGGAGAAGTTGCGCTTCGATCCTGATGCCACTGCCGGAGTTGCCTTAGCCGCAACCGGCCTCGTCGCCACCATGACCGGTCGGCGCGAGCTCTCGGCCATCACTACAGCCGGCATCGTGGCGCTCGCAGCAGTGGCGGCCCGAGCGCGTCGCATCGCCGATGATCTCGAAGCGCAGACCGGCACCATGACCGAACAGATCCGTCAACTCGAGAACGCCGTCGCCGCCCAGATCCAGAGCCGTATGACAGCCGAATCGACAGTCACGAGCCTTTCTGAGCAGCTGAGCGCCGCCGAGCATCGAGCTGGGCACATCACCGATCCGATCGTGATGTCGCTGGCCGACGCCGGTGAAGCAGGCCTGACCGATCCGCTCACCGGGCTTTTCAACCACGAGTACTTCCTCGTGACCCTCGACCTGCGAATCGCTGCAGCTCGTCGCCATCTGCGACCTGTCGCCGTCACAATGCTCCAGGTCGTCGAAAGACGCGAAGATGAAAAACCTGCGCCAGCCGACCCCGCCCTTGTGGCCAAGGCGTTGCGAAAGACGCTGAGGGAATCAGACTCGGCAACCCGACTCAGCGACGGGCGCTTCGGCGTGGTGCTTGACGACACTCCCGAAAGTGGCGCGATCTGGGCCATAGAGCGATTGCGACGGTGCCTCACAAAAGACCATCCGTCACTCATCCTCTGGGCAGGACTTGCGTGCTATCCGGCGCACGGCTTCGACGTCGGTGCCATCGTCGATCGGGCGGACATCGCCCTAACCGCGGCACAGGAATGGCACCAGGACCGTATCGAGGTCGCCGTCCCCGAGTAATCCACGCGCATGCATCCTTTCGAACTGCGAAGCGGGGACCCACCGCCTAACCTCGTAGACGGAGGGATGGCAGAGTGGACGATTGCACTGGTCTTGAAAACCAGCGGGCCTTCGCGGGTCCCGGGGGTTCGAATCCCCCTCCCTCCGCCACTCAAGCACCGGCCCCGACGTTGACGCAGGGACCGAGTGACACTCGTTCGCTGCTCAGTCGGCGGTTTTGGGAAAGACTTCTCTCATGTCTCTCGCAATGACCAAGGAGGAACGCGAGGCGTTCCTGGCCGGTCTCCACGTTGGCGTCCTCGGTGTCAACCACGGTGACGTGCCACTCACTGTTCCCATCTGGTACGACTACGAGGCAGGTGGTGACGTGTGGGTCATCACAAGCCGGGAGTCGATCAAAGGCAAGGCACTCGACACCTCCGGTCGGTTCTCGCTGTGCGCCCAGACCGAAGACCTGCCCTACAAGTACGTCACGGTGGAGGGTTCGGTACTAGCCGTCGAGCCGGCAAGCCACGATGCCTTGCTCGACATGGCGACCCGTTATCTCGGCCCGGAGATCGGCACCCGCTACGCCGAGGCAAACGCCGGTACCGAGGGCAACAGCGCGCTCTATCGGCTTCGGCCCGAGCGCTGGTACACGGCCGACTACGGCAAGGAAACCGGCTGAGGTCGAGCGGCGATCGCCGCCTACCATGCCAGCCATGACTGCCATCGCATTCGACGACATCGACGCCATCAACGCCCAGGCTTCCGACGAGTACGGCGAGTGGGGTGACGAAGTGGTCGTCACTCAGGAGATGATCAATCAGTTCGCCGACCTGACCGGCGACCACCAGTGGATCCACGTCGATGTCGAGCGCTGCGAGAAGGAAAGCCCGTTTGGCGGCCCGATCGCCCACGGCTTCCTGACGCTCAGTCTGATGCCGAGCCTCATCTCGATGCCCGTCGAACTCGCCGGCATGAAAAACGTCGTCAACTTCGGTTCCGGCGGGCTTCAATTCCGCCGGCCCGTTCCTGCGGGTGCCACGCTCCACGCCCGCTCCCGAGTGATTGGAGCCGCAAAGCACAAGCTCGGCACGCTGTTGACGTTCGAGTCAGCGATCCACGTGAAAGACAGCGCCAAGCCGTCCTTGACCTACACGTCGATGATCCTCTTCCAGGGCTGACATGAGCGCTGGGGACGGCTGCAACTTCGCAACCGACCTGCTCGATGCCGCAGCCGGTCACATGACGGGTGTCTTCCTGACCGACGACGACGGAACCACCCTCACGTACGGAGCGTTCTTCGATCGGGTCCGGCGGTTCGCAGGTGTGCTCGTCGCCGCGGGTGCGACACCCGGCGACCGGATCGTCGTCCAAGTCGAGAAGTCCCCCGACGCTGTGGTCCTCTACGTTGCCTGCCTCTGGGCCGGTGCCGTTCACGTCCCGCTCAATCCGGGATTCACTGCTGACGAACGCTCCTTCTTCGTCGAGGATTCCCTGCCATCAGTCGTCGTCGTCGACCCGGCCCACGCAACCGACCCGACGTGGCTGACGCTTGCCCCCGACGGCAGCGGCTCCGTCAGGGATCGGTCCGAGGAAATCAGTCCCCTCATCGCCCCCGTCAGCCGCCACAACGGTGACCTCGCTGCGATCCTCTACACCTCGGGCACGACCGGTCGGCCAAAAGGAGCCGCGCTAACCCACGAGAGTTTGCGGGCGAATGCTCGGTCGCTGCACGGTGCGTGGCATTTCTCAGCCGCCGACCGGCTGGTGCACGGGCTACCCATCTTCCACGTCCACGGCCTCTTCGTCGCTCTGCATTGCGCGATGCTCTCCGCAATTCCAGTCCGATTCCACCGACGCTTCGACGCCGACGCGGTGATCGACGACTTGGCCGACGCCACTGTCTTCATGGGTGTCCCCACCCACTACCGGCGTCTGTGCGCCAACGATCGGCTGACCCCTGAGGTGTGCGCATCGATGCGTTTATTCACCTGTGGCTCGGCGCCCCTCAGCGAGGCTGCGTTCGATGATTTCACTGCCAGGAGCGGCCACCGCATCTGTGAACGCTACGGAATGTCTGAGACCGGCATCACCATCTCGAACCCTTATGACGGCGATCGGAT
>Ga0222718_10004017_pt1 | contig 12381 bp, 12 predicted proteins | sample C33_27DmetaG_FD_165045 | JGI IMG/M metagenome (GOLD analysis project Ga0222718, IMG submission 165045) | Estuarine water microbial communities from San Francisco Bay, California, United States - C33_27D | ecosystem: Environmental > Aquatic > Marine > Unclassified | place: USA: California... | reverse complement strand
TCTGTATAGGTTCATCTGTTGGAATCTGACTTCGTATTGAGATTAGATTTCTTCTGAATCCTAATGAACTGTCATAGTCAACAGTAATGTGATTCGCATCTATCTTTGATAGGATATACGACCAAGACTTTGATGTTGCATTAGCACCGTGTAAAAAGACAATCATAGAGACTCCTAATATTTCATTCTTATATGAATTAATTCTAGTTTGGCGTCTTTAGGAGAGATATCAAACCATTCTCCTTTTAGTCTTTTATGAGATAGTGTTTTATGTAATATACGTTCTGCTTCCATCATATCTTTTTTACTATCAAATTGTTCTGAATAAAAAATCTCAACTTTTTGTGGATTACCTGTTTGTATAGCTTTTAATCTTTTTTTCAAGTCATTGGTAAACCCAATTTTTACAGGACCGTTTTCTGGTCCGATAGCATATACAAAGAATGTCACGATTTGATACCTAAATCGTTCTCTGTCATAACTCTAAACTCCCATTTTCTATCAGCACAATAGTCTTCGGCTGCTTTCCATTTTGCTTGATTGGTTGCATAAGTGACAACCTCATTAATATACTTTTTCGTTTTTCGTGTCTGTTTCTTTGGTGCGTTCTTTTGATATTCTGGTTTGACTTCGATCATTATCGTCTTTATCTGACTGTTCCTTTGGCGAACCTTGATAATGAAGTCTGGATAATATCTATGATATTTACCATCAATAGGATGCTTATAGGGTACTATAACCTCTTCACTTGCCCACCATAAAACGTTTTCATTCGTATCGAAATAGGTCATACATCTTGCTTCCCATGAAGATCTATAGACTATCTTCGATGGATCGCCACGATATTTTTTAGGGTTTCTTGGTCTAAATTTGCCTGAGTATGCCATATAAATAATAACAAAGTTATAATAAGGAATATTTATATGTCAATTCCCGGAGCAATAGCTGTTGATAATACAGCTCAAGATTTGATATCTAGGGGTACTGGAAGTAAAAGACAAAATCCTCTAAAAAATTTATATAAACAAAAGCCTACGTTTTCTAACCATTTAGGTGTGGAAGAAACAAAACATTTTGCTCAATTCAGAATAAGTGAAGATCTACAATATAACGCTAGAGAAATACCACAACAAGAAGCTACCGCTACTATAAATCTTCCAATGCCCGGTCAATTACAGACGGGATATAAAGCAGATTACGGTACTGAAGACTTAGGTGTTTTGGGTATGGGTGCAGCAAGTTTAGCAGATTCTACTAAAGGTGCTTCTAGTGCTGCTGGATTTGTTGATTCTATCATAGGTAAGGTTGGTAATTTAAATGCTGATGATGTCAAAGGAGCATTGTTAAATGTCGGTTTTGGACCTGTGGCCCAGGCTCTTAGTGGAATCACAGGTATTGCTGGATTGGGTGATCCGGTAAAGGGTGCAATGTATGGTCTAGGCGTTGCTAGAAACAGCCATCAAGCAGTGTTATTTAATAGTGTTGGTTTTAGATCTCATAGTTTTAATTATACCTTTGTTCCTAAGAATCAAAAGGAACAAGAACAGGTTAGAGAGATTATTAAATTATTAAAAACAGCGATGCTACCAGATTATATATTAGATAATCATTTCTTTAAGTATCCCGCTAAATTTGATATTGATTTTCTTGATCAAAAAAGCCGTAGGTATTTCTTTGATATTAAAAACAGTGTTCTTACTGATTTCAATGTTGACTATCATGGTGCTGGAGGTGATTTCTATCACGATATTGAAGGATCTAAAGCACCTGTACAGGTTAATATTCAAATGTCTTTTCTCGAAACAACAATCACAGATAGAGATTCTGTTGTTAGAGGAGGAAGATAATGTTTTTATTCGAAGAATATCCTAAAACACAATATGATTTAAATTATAAAAATAAACCACAAACCGTAACAAATATTATGGTTCGTTTCAAGATTGTTGAGTTAATCAAACAAAAAAGAGTCGTTTACTATAATTATAGTATTCAAGAAGGCGAAAGAGCAGATGTCGTTGCACATAAGTATTATGGTGATTCAACACTTGATTGGTTGATTATGCTTACAAACAACATTATAGATCCTCTCTATGATTGGCCATTGAGTTATAATAATTTTATTAAATATTTAAGAAGTAAATATGGTAATGTTGAAACGGCGCAAAGTACAATACATGAATATAGATGGGTTTTAAACGAGCAGTCAGTATATTTTGATGGAACTATTTTACCAAAAAGAACACTTGTCGTAGACTCACAAACATTTGCTGGATTGGGTTCTAATGAAAGAGAAACTATCTACAAGTATGATTATGAAGTAGAGTTGAACGATGCTAAAAGAAACATCAAATTAATATCTGACGATCAGGTAAATCAAATCTTAAACACATATGATAAAGTATTCGAATGACCAGTTCTTTAAAGAATGTATACACACCTAAAGATATCGACGTAAGAGAATTAACATTATTTAATTTTAGTGTCGGTAAACAACTTTCATTTGTTGATTTGACCAGATCGACAATTGAATTTTCTGTATATGAAGATCTTTGGTCAAATTTTATGAGTGCCGATATCACGGTTCAAGACAATCAAGGAATGATAGAAACCATTCCTATTTTCGGTGAAGAACTTATTAGAATAAAATTTAAAACACCGACATTTAAAAACTTTATTGATAAACTATTTGTCATCTATAAGATTGACAAAAGACAAAATATGAATGAAAGAACAGATGTATATACACTATCTCTAATATCTATTGAGAATATAGTGTCTATGATATCAACTGTTGATGATTCTTATGTGGGAAAAGAAATATCGGAAATAGTAAATCTCGTATATTTTAATTACATTTATAATTCTAGTAAAACATTCGGTAGACTAAACGAATTTAAGTTTAATGCTGAACCGAAAGATATTTTTGTAGAGGATACTCAAGGTCTTCAGAGTTTTATAGCACCGACAAATACTCCTTTTGATTTTATGAGTTATCTGACAACAGAAGCACAATCTATTGAATACGAAGAAAGTGATTTTGTTTTATATGAAGATAGAGATAAGTTTAATTTTAGAACAATCAGTAGTTTAATTGATACAGATCCTGTTGATAGTTTTTATCTAGCCGATCCTTCTGTCAAACAATATAGTGATACTAAAGTAAAAAAATATCAAATTATAGAAAAACTACAGTATGATAACCAGTTTGATCTAATTGAACGTATTGCCAGTGGAATGTATGATAATACTGTAAAGACAATAGATCCTATTCTCAAGAAGTATGAAGAGATAGATTTCAATTATTATAATGAGACATTACCACCAAGTACTTTTAAAGGCCTGGGTAACTGGCCAGTAATATCGCAATGGAGTGTATATAAAAATTTAAATGGTGAATCATATTCCAAATATATTGTTGGAAATCTATCAGACGATGAATATTATAAAACATCGTATCTAGATAATAGAACTATTGATGCCGATCGTAATGTCTTTGATCCATATACTCGTTATCCATTTAGAAAGCATTTATTCCTCAATACAAGAACGTCTAAGTTATCTCAACTACATAATGGAATTCGTCTGAGTATTTCTATTCCTGGCAATACTGATCTAAAGGTCGGTGATGTCATTAATGTTTTTGTACCACAAAATAGAACTACTGTAGAAAGCGAAGCAAAGTACAACTTCTTCTTTGGTCAAGAAAAACCTAAATTTCTTATTACTGCTCTAACACATAGATATAGCTATAAAGAAGAATTATATTATACTATGTTAGAAGTTGTTAAAGATACTTTTGATAAACAAATAAGAGATAATACCGATAAAGAAGAGATATTTACATAATGTCTAATAGATCAATACAAGACCAGTTGGGTCACGAATTTGTTTGGTTTTTCGGAGTAGTTGAAGACCGCATTGATCCATTGAAACTCGGAAGAGTTCGTGTTAGATGTTATGGCTGGCATACTAATGATAAAGAAAAATTGCCAACAAAAAATCTACCATGGGCTCAATGTGTTCAAGACATTACTAGTGGTTCGATGTCTGGTATTGGTAGATCACCAACAGGTATTGTTGAAGGAACATGGGTAGTTGGTTTCTTTCTTGATGGAAAGAAAGCTCAAAAACCAATGGTGTTGGGAACTCTTGCAGGTATACCACAAACACTACCAGACTCGACAAAAGGATTCAACGATCCTGAAGGTGCTTATCCAAAGATCATCGATGAACCAGATGTATCAAGATTAGCGAGAAACGAACAAACACAGAATACTATAGTCCAAACCAAAAAGAACTCAAGAGATACAGAAATACCTGTAGCAAATTCTGCTTCGACTTGGAACGAACCATTCAATCCATATAACGCAAGATATCCTTATAATCATGTTTGGCAGACAGAATCTGGACATGTTGTCGAACTAGATGATAGTGATGGTTCAGAAAGAGTTCATATCTATCATAGAACAGGCACGTTTATTGAGATCGATAGTAACGGTACTAAAGTTTCAAAGACTATTGGTGATCAATACGAGATTCTAGAACGTAATGGATATGTTCATATTAAAGGAAATGTGAATGTAACTATTGATGGTGATGCTAATCTATATGTGAAGAATAATCTCAATCTGGACGTAGATGGGGATATGAATGTCAAAGTTCGTAACGACTTTAATATGGATGTTAGTGGCAATACTCATATCTCTACCCGTGAGAGTATGAATATGATAGCAAATACAGTTGCTATTGAGACATTAAATGGTCCTATTAATCAGTACGTGAAAGGTGGAGATTATAACGTTTATACTGATAAAGAAGTAAATATTAAATCAGACGGTGATAATAATATGGACGCTGATAATATGTATTGGCAGTCTAATAAAGCTGATACTGCAAGTAAATCAACGTTGGCAAAAGCGCCCGATAGAGTAATTGCGAGTCCTGTAGTACTATCACCATTAATCGAATTGAATAGAGATGATCTATTTGCTATCTATTATGATGATGAAGAGGCAGTACAATCAACACCACCAACAGGATATATTGAGGAGTTTGTTGCGGCAGGAGCAGGAACGCAAGAACAGTTAGATACTGTTGCACCAACATCAGGAGCCACTGTGGACGAGACAGAAACGGCAGCGGGCACTGCTACAAATACTCAGAGAGACCAGACATTAACAAATAGAGATGATTTCCCAGACTCATTACAATTGTCTACAAATTACAATCTCGGTCAATTGTCTTCTCGTGCTGTTGTATCTAAGTATAAGGTACGACCTCAAGTTGGATTATCTTCAGCAGAGATTGTTCAGAATCTTAAAGGTGTTGCAGAGAATATTCTTGAACCAATCCTTGCAAAATATCCAGATATGATTGTTACTTCTGCATTCCGTGTTGGTAAGACAAGAAGTCAGCATTTCAGAGGACAGGCAGTAGACATTCAGTTTAGAAATGCTTCGAAGAAAGAATATTATGAAAGAGCAAAGATTATTAAAAATCTAGTTCCTTATGATCAGTTTCTTTTAGAATTTAAGAATACAGGAACAGGACTTCCTTGGATTCATATATCATTTAGTTTTGATAGTAATCGTGGTCAAGTATTAACATTCTTTAATCATAAGGTAGCGTCATCTGGATTGGTACAGTTAGCATAATGGTAGAGGTACACAGAGACACCGATAGTAGAGCTTGTGGTGCAGTAACAACTGTTTCACTACAAAATAATTTTTATATTAATAATCTTCTCGTATCTGTACAAGGAGATCCAAATAGTCATGGTGCGGGTGGATTAAATGCCTCAATTAATCCTGGAAATATTTTTGTAAATAATCTTGAAGTCGTAATGAATGGTAGTAGCGCACAAGCTGATTCTCTTTGTCCTATATTAGGCGGCGCTCATTGTGGTCCTTCGGCAACATCAGGGAGTCCAAATGTTTTTGCATACGAATAAAAAAATATTAGTCTCACTTCGTGTATTTTACTATATGCCTGATTATAGAGATTTAATACAAGAATTCATGTGGCAAACAATGGATGTAAAACCAAAATACCCTAGAGTGAATAAGTTTTTAAATTATTGGAAAGAAAACATTGAGGCTGTTATAGCAGACGTAGAAATGGCAGAGGTTGATAAGAAACCAAAATACCGTTCCGTTGATGACATCTTTAGATTTTAATATAAATAAAAGAAAAAACGAGTTTACAAATGTCTTCTGCTTTTAGATCTGGTGCCGCTTCACCTATTACGAACGAGGTCTTATATAAAGATCTCGGTCTCACATTCACAGCGCATCCAATTACAAAAAATGTTAAGGTTTTAAAAAATGATGAAGCAGTGAAGAGAGCGGTAAAAAATCTTATCTTAACAAACAAATATGAAAGACCATACAATCCTCTATATGGTGGTAATATAACGTCTTATCTTTTTGAAAATTTCACTCCTGGTACACAGCTGGAAATGGAAAGACAAATTGAAACCGCTATTGAAATATATGAACCTAGAGCAATATTGTTGGATGTCAATGTGAGAGATTCTGAGGTGGATAATAATCGAATTACAGTAACTGTATTTTTTCGAGTAGCAAATCAAACGGAACCAACAGAACTATCATTTACAGTTGAAAGAACACGATAATGACAACAACAAGTTCATTAAATATAACCGAATTAAACTTTGATACTATCAAAAGTAATCTAAAGACCTTTTTACAAAGTCAAGAAGAGTTTACAGATTATGATTTTGATAGTTCAACATTATCTGTTCTTTTAGATCTTCTTGCTTATAATACTTATTATAATGCATTTTATACAAATATGGTCGGCAATGAGATGTTTCTTGACTCAGCGCAGTTAAGAAATAGTGTCGTTTCACGAGCCAAGATGCTAGGTTATGTACCAAGATCTGCAAGAGGTGCTACTGCTTCACTGGATGTAAATATTATTCCTGGGTCGCCCGTCGCTTCTGTTACAGTAGCTAAGAATACTAGATTTACGACGACAGTAGATGGTGTTTCATATACATTTGTTACACCACAAGCATATAATATTCCCGAAAGTTCAACAGTAGGAACTTACAGCGGTAGTATTAGTGTTGTAGAAGGTGAACCTCTTACACAGAGATTTACTGTAAGTACTGTTAATCCCGTTCGTTATGTATTACCAAATGAAAACGTCGATACAAGAAGTATTACCGTTCAGATTCAAGAGTCAGTATCTAATACTTCTGTCACTACTTATACTCTACAGGATGACCTATCGCAAGTTAATTCTATCTCAAAGATCTTTTATCTCCAAGAAAATGAAGATAGTAAGTTTGAGGTATACTTTGGTGATAATACATTCGGCAAAAAACCAATCGATGGTAATATTATCATCGTTGATTATAGAGTATGCAGTGGCAATGCTCCAAATGGTGTATCTTCCTTTTCAACACCAAATGCTCTTGGCGGATATTCGAACTTTACTACTACAGTAACATCTGTAGCACAAGGTGGCGGTTCAATTGAATCTATTAATTCTGTAAAACGTAATGCTCCTTATTGGTATCAACAACAGGATCGTTTAGTAACGATTAACGATTATAAGACTGCAATTCTATCAGAGAATGCTGACATTCAATCAGTTGAAGTTTGGGGTGGAGAAGATAATGATCCGCCGATCTACGGCAAGGTTTACGTATCTGCTAAACCAACATCTGGTGCTATTATTTCTAATGAAAGAAAAGAATTAATTAAGTCTTCTTTGAAGAGTAGAAATGTTGTTGCCATTGATGTTGAGTTCGCTGATGCAACTTATATGTATATTGTGCCTACTATTAGTGTTAGATATAATCCAGAATTAACATCTCTTTCTGCTAATGAACTAAATGTAAAGATTCAAACAGCCGTACAGAGTTTCGAAACAAATAATCTCGGAACGTTTGGAAATAAGTTTTATCTATCTACTTTAATTAATAATATTAATACTGCTGATGATAGTTTCGTGTCTACAGATATTGATTTTCAACTTGAAAAGAGATTTTTGCCTGTAACAAATCAAAATCAAAAATATCTGGTGAATTTCAATACACCAATTAAAGAACCCGTAGCGACACAACATTCTTCACATGCTGGTTCACACAATCTATTCAGTTCTAAGTTTGAATGGTCTCAATATACTTCTGCTTATTTTGATGAAGATGGTGAAGGCATATTAAGAATATTCCAACAAAGACCAACATCTACTGTTTATGTAAAAAATAATGCAGGTACAGTAGATTATAATAGTGGATTGGTAACAATTGAAAATATTAATGTCAAATCATATGATGGTAATTATTTGTCAATTAAGATTAATCCAGTAAATAAAAATATCTTTGGTGTAAGAAATCAGATTCTTTTGATATCAGGAACCACTATTACAACTGTTGACGATCTTTCTGGTAAAACAACATCATCAGTTGGAACTGTAGTCACGGATGGAACGACAACAACAAATCTCACAGATAACGCTACAAGCACGGTAGTTGTTTAATGTCAATTGATAAGAAGATATCATCGCTAGTTCCTGAACAACTTCCTGATTTTGTCAGAGAAGAGGGACCGAAACTTCAGGCATTTATGGAAGCCTATTATCGGTATCTAGAACAGACCGGTAAAGCAATAGACGCGTCAAAGAATCTTCTATCATATCAAGATATCGATGAGACTCTTCCACAATTTCTAAAACATTTTCGTGCTGAAATTCTAAAAGGATTTCCAGAAGATGCAGTAATTGATAAAGCACTGATTGCTAAACATATTCGTGATATGTATCGGCAGAAAGGTACAGATAAGTCTTATAAGTTTCTCTTTCGTGCTTTGTTCAATGAAGATGTAGAACTTTATCTTCCTGGCGATTATGTACTAAGAACATCTGATGGTAGATGGATTAAAGAAACATTTGTTCGTGTTACTCAGTTGACTTCTGAAGATGCCACAAGCATTCAAGGTGAAGTTATAGTAGGGCAGACATCTGGCGCTTATGGTAGAGTTCAAGGTATCAATCAGGTACTTGAGATTGGACAGCTTGTAACAGAATTGTTATTAACGAATGTGATTGGTACATTTATAGATGGTGAAGATATCGTATCAGATGTCTCTGGTATTACTGCTCCCATTTATACCGCATCTGGTCCAATTAAAAATCTACAAATACAAAAGTGGACTAATATTCTACCTCGCGGATTTGGTGCTGGCGTCTTTCACCAATCTGGCGACTCTTTTACTATTACTTCAGATGCTGGTTCAGGAGCATCAGGAACGATTATTGCTGTAAATAATAAGTCTGCTGTTAATGTTAATATCATCGATGGTGGTAGTGGTTATGTTGTAGGAAATCCCGTTGTTATTACCAAAGTTGATGCGGGTATTGGTGCTAGTGCTGAAGTAACAGGAATTACTGACACAGAGATTATTCGAATCTGTCAAGATACAATTGACTCTGTACAGAATGTTGTATTGAATACGGGTCCAACGTTTGTTAGTTTAGGTACAAATACAACATCTGTTTCTGCTAATCTTGCTGCGGCAAATGTTACAAATCCAGATCTATTACATGCTTTAGATTATGATTCGGTTTCAGTTGGTACTATATCACAAGTAACTATGTTCTCATATGGTTCTGGTTATACAACATTACCCAGAGTTACAAGTACTAACGCAAATATTGCAACACAACTTATACCAGATGATTCTGGAGGTATTCTAGGTGATAATGCTGTATTAGGTGCGGTCTATCTTCCAGGATCGATTGAAGCAGTTTCTATCACCACACCTGGATCTGGTTATTCTAGATTCGAAAATCTTGGTATTGTAAACGCGAGTAGAACGGGAACAGTAAATGCTGTTGCTACTCCGTTACTTTCAGCTACTGGTGAAAAAGATGGTAGATATGTATCTACTAAAGGTTTTATTAGTTGGGATCAAAGATTACAAGATAGTTATTATTATCAAGACTTCAGTTATGTAATCAGATCAAATCAGATTATAGATGATTATAGAGATATTGTAGATGAGTTAGTACATCCTAGTGGTACTGTGTTCTTTGGCGAATATCAGATTTATTCTATATTCGATAGTTATGTTGACAATACAGTTCAAGATATAAAATTTGAATTAATAGAAATATTTGATATTGTACTTAATGACGCGAATACAGCAAACATTGTTACTGTAATCGATCCAGCATATAATGATACGTCAGGTAATCTGTTTATCTTTAATTATAGTACACTCGCACCATTTCTAGCTCCAACTGTTGGTACTGGTGTTCCAACGACTATCAATGCGTTTGGCGAGATTGCTATTGGAGATTTGAATAGTTCTAAGTTGGTATTTGGTAATAATACACACTTTAATCCACCCACAGGGAATACAAATTTCTTTAGTTCAAATGCTACGTTTGATACTACAGTGATCACATTTGACACGAACAAATATGGAGTCATTGCTAAGTCTGGTCAGACAATGCCCGGATTTATTAGACAACTTCCAACAAATGCCAATACCATCATAGGTAATTCGGGTACAGAATTTAACATCGACCACAGGGTTGGCGATATGATCTGGTCTAGAAATACGGCCAACGAAGAATCAATTTTTGTGAAGATTATTCAGATTGATAGTGCTAGTTCTATGATTACAAACCCAGCACTTAGAATTGTAGATGGTCAATACCAGGCGAACGTTCTGTTTGCTCAGACCGCGAATACGACTGCTGGTTCTCGATTGGTTCTTCCACCGCCAATACTGGATAGTTACGACATGATCATCTTCAATTCCGCAGGAGCGAATACTGATGGGCAATATGCTGTGAATGTTGTTTCTTCTACTGTCAACACTGTTATGTCTTTGAGCGCGCCATATACTGGACCTACTTTATCTAATGGGCAACTCGCTTGGATTGACCCAGGATTTCTACCAGAGTAATAAATAAAATAAAAAGACGAGGACACAATGGCGTTACAAACAATAGGTTTAGGAACTTCTCCGAATGATGGTACCGGAGACAGTATCCGGGTCGCTGGAGATAAGATCAACGATAATTTCGTTGAACTCTATAACTTGCTTGGCGACGGAACGACTCTAGGAGATGCCACGTTTACGACGCTCACCACGCCAACCGTCACTAACTCTGGCACGCTGGCGCTGTCGGCGACGGGCGCGAACATAATTACGGCGTCCACAAACGGCGTTGAACGCGCCCGCATCGACAGCAGCGGGAATGTCGGTATCGGCACGTCATCCCCCAGCTATCTGCTTCATCTAAATCAAAACGGCGATACACAGGCTTGGATTAGTGCGACCAATTCTGGCACAAACAGCGCAGGTATTGCATTTGAAAATCAAGGTCAACGCAACTGGCAGATTTGGGCTGATCGCACAAACGATGCGCTTCAATTTGGTCATAATAGTCGTGCTACCGTAGGTATGCAACTTACTTCCAGCGGCAACGTCGGTATTGGGACGACGGCTCCTCGTGCACCATTGCACGTTCAACCGGCTGGAGGCGCTTCGGATAATTTTAATGTTTTGGTTTCGCAGTATCGTCCAAACATTGTCCTTGAAGACATTTCCGTCTCTGCAACAGATTTTCAGTTTTTTGTTGATGGAAACGCTTTTCAAATACGCTCTGGAGATGCAAGTACAGATACAAAATTAGCTTCCGAACATATGCGTATCACCAGCACGGGGGGCATTGGTATTGGTACAACGGCTCCAGACGGCAACTTAAATGTACACCGAACCGCCGCCTCAAGCGGTTGGATTATAAATGGGCAAACGGCTGGTATCTCCAACGACAGCGGCTTGTATATGGATTCAAGCAACAACATTGAAATGGCAGTTCGTAATGGTTCTGGCACTTTAACTGCTGCTGTGAAAAGTTCTGGCAGTACATTCTTTAATGGCGGCAACGTCGGCATCGGCACAACTTCACCAAGCGGCAAGTTATCAATACAAGCAGACGCTACATCTGATGTTGATTTAAGAATTTTCAGTGACATTGCTAACACTCCTCGAATTTATCTTGGTGATACTGCAAGTCAAACGCAAGGAGCTATCGGTTACTATAATAGTGTCGATGCTCTGTTCTTCCAATCAAACGGCTCAGAACGTATGCGTATCGACAGCAGCGGAAACGTGCTAATCGGCACCACAACAACTGGCGCATCTAAGCTCGTCGTCGCTGACGACAGCATCCAGGTGAACACGGCAAAGACTCCCGCGTCGGCTTCCGCGACGGGAACGACAGGGCAAATTGCCTGGGATGCGTCTTATATATATGTCTGCACTGCCACCAATACTTGGCGTCGTGTGGCGCATGGGACGTGGTAATATAACTAAACAATACTTAATTTTCATA
>Ga0222718_10004015_pt1 | contig 12381 bp, 11 predicted proteins | sample C33_27DmetaG_FD_165045 | JGI IMG/M metagenome (GOLD analysis project Ga0222718, IMG submission 165045) | Estuarine water microbial communities from San Francisco Bay, California, United States - C33_27D | ecosystem: Environmental > Aquatic > Marine > Unclassified | place: USA: California... | reverse complement strand
ATCTAAATGGTCTTGATAATCTTGATCAGATATATTTCTTTTAGACCAGCCATAATCGCCTGGATCAAATTTTAATTTGTTTGTTTGTGGATCATGATAACCATTGTTAACATTACAGAAACCAAAGTCTCTTTCTAGTCCACTAAAATATTTTCTAAATTCTTTCATAATTTATACGGCGCCTCCAGTCTCCCTTCAGCGCCGTTGTTATAACAATGTATTATACTATGTCTTCTTGTTTTTGACCAGCATCATATTTAGGTTTAGCAGTTCCTTTAGAAACTTGTTTCTGAAGTTGTGCTGCTATCTCATACATAGACGCATCATCTTTATTAGCTACATCAAGATTTCTTACTCTTGATGGTTTGTAGACATGCCAACTTTTGCTACCCGCAGTCTTACCCATTGTGTTTAATTTATACACAGCTGAATAACTTGCAGGGTTAAATGAACCTTGATCATCTGTGAATCTTAGATTCTTGATAAGGTTATTTAGTTCCCTCGCTGGAGATAAGTTAGAAGATCTCATTGGGATTACTGCAGGTTTTAATTCTCCATCTACCATTGCTAGTACATAAAAGTATGCAGTCTTCTCAACATAGTTACCATTTGGTAATCTATATCTTCCGTTCTTTTCTTCAACAGCATCGGCTGGAATCTCTAAATGAGTTCCTACTGGAGCTGAAGCACTATCGCCTCTCTCCTGCCATTCAGGATACCTAGTTTGAGCATGAGCAATTATTATATCTAATCCCTCTTGCCCATCTATAAGTTTACCAAACCCTGATGCATAAATCATACCAGGTTTAGCTCCTTCTACATGCTTGGCATCTCTCTCATTACATTCTGGTGACAGCTGATGTAAGATTTTCAGAATTGGTGTTGATACGTCATCTGATTTAATCTCTTCAGCTCCTTTACCAGAGTCTGCTCTGAGATTGATAGTTGCTAATGCACCTGCATTAGCTTTCTTTGCTACTTGACTTTCCATATATTCTCCTTTGTTAGTCTATTGTTTTGGTTTGTTAGTTATTTTCGTTTGATATCCAGCAAACGTACTGAAGTACTCTGAAGGAATTTTTCCACCACGTGAATGGAGATCCTCCAGAGCAACTCTTAAAGTCCCGGCATGAACAGAAACTTTTTGTTCCGGATCATAACCTTGACCTTTTGCAAGGGTAGCATATTGCTGTGCCTTGTTGTCTTCGTCACGACCAAACCTCACTGTAATTTCATTTTTTACAATGTTGCCTAAGCCGTTTTCTCGAAGCCAGTTATATGCTTCTGGTCTTTTAGCTGCTAACGCAGAAGCAAAAAATTTATTAGATACTTCTATTTCAGAACCATCTTTTAATTTCATAGTTTTAAGATTCATCGCATTCATCATGTCAGGAATTACGACTTGAGAAAAATGTTTTTCTCTTTCTTCTAATTCTTTTATTTTAGCTTTGTGATTATCTATCTCTTGTTGAATATCTTGAAGAGTTTTTATTTGTTGTGAAAGTTTTTCGGGTTCAGTCTGTGTCACCTGAGCAGGTGCATCAGCTCTAAGATTTATTGTCATGTTACTCCTTAATAGTTTAATAGTTTAAATTTATATTTGCACTATCCTATATAAAGATATAATTTTTATTGTCAACTAGTTTTGAAAAATATTTAATTCAATTGGATAATAAGAAAATTGTCTTCTATCAAATTTTAACAATTTAAATTTACCATTTGTAATATCTGAAGCCACTGCACATACCACACCAATTATTGCAGGATCTCCATACAATAATAAGTAATCATCAGATGTAAAATCTTTTAATGAGTTTTTTATTTCCATTACCATTGGTCCTGGTGAAAATTGCATTTGTTTTAATCTTGGAAACATAATCTTAATTTGGCCATACTTTAATGCGGGGGTAATATCTACTTTAGGTTTACCAGTTTTTTCTGGATTTTCATGTTCTCTCCATACAGGTATTTCTTGAACTAAATATACTCTTGGGTCGCTCCGGGCGGCTGTGGGTTTATGATGATCTTTAAATAGCATTGACTTTATTCTTTCAATACATTATATACCTTTTTAGAAAGATAAGTAAATGTTAAATTATAAATTTAAAACTGAGCCTTATGCTCATCAACGTAAAGCCTTAGAACGTTCTTGGCAAGAAGAATACTTTGCCTATTTTATGGAAATGGGTACAGGTAAATCTAAAGTATTAATTGATAATGCAGCTATGCTTTACAATCAAGGTAAGATTAATGGCTTGTTATTAATAGCACCTAAAGGTGTTTATAAAAATTGGTATGAAGATCAAATCCCTGTTCATTTACCTGACTATATCAATAGAAAAATAGTCTTGTGGAAGTCTTCAGATAAGACTCATGAACAAACAAAAAAATTAAATACTTTATTTCAAACAGGTACAGAATTTCATATATTAATTATGAATGTAGAAGCTTTCTCATATGATTTTGGTAAAGAATTTGCACGTAGATTTTTAGACTCACATAACGCCATGATGGCAATTGATGAATCTACAAGTATAAAAACACCGACTGCTAATAGAACTAAAAATATTTTAAAATTAAAACATCTTGCTAAATACAGAAGAATATTAACAGGTTCACCTGTAACTAATTCACCATTAGATTTATTTAGTCAATGTGAGTTTCTTGGTTCTTGGCTCTTAAAGACAGATTCTTATTATGATTTTAGAGCTAGATACTCTGTAATGAAATCTATTAATTTAGGATCTCGTAGTGTTAACGTAGTTGTAGGACATAGAAATCTTGGAGAGTTATCATCATTGATTGAACCTTTTTCTATGCGTGTATTAAAAGATGATTGCCTAGATTTACCACCTAAAACATTTATGAAACGTCAAATAACAATGACACCTCAACAAGAAAAAGTTTACAAAGCTATGAAAAAATATGCCATGGCTGAACTAGAAGGTAAAGCCTTAACTACTAATAATGTTATGGTGCAGTTAATGAGACTTCATCAAATTACATGTGGTCATTTCACAGCTGATGATGGATCTATACAAGAAATACCTAATCACAGAGTAACAGAACTTATGGAAATTTTATCTGAGGTAGAAGGTAAAGTAGTTATATGGTCTAACTATCAAAAAGATGTAGATACAATTATGAAAGCTATTAGAAAAAAATATGAACGAGATGATATTGTTGTAGATTATTATGGTTTAACACCACAGGAAGAAAGACAAAATAATATAAAGAGATTTCAAGAAGATGACAAGTGTAGATTTTTTGTAGGTACTACTCAAACCGGTGGTTATGGTATCACATTAACTGCTGCCAGCACAATGGTTTATTTTTCAAATGGTTATGATCTTGAAAAAAGATTACAATCAGAAGCTAGAATAGATCGTATTGGACAGGAATATCCAATGACTTATATTGATATTATAACTGAAGATACTGTTGATACAAAAATTGTTAAAGCTTTACGTAGCAAAGTAAATATCGCCACTGAAATTATGGGCGAAGATTTAAAAGCCTGGATTTAAAAAACGTACTTTTCTAACAACTGAAAAGCTACAGCCCCCACCGTAGCCAAAACTACCCAATAGATCTTGTCTATCTTGCCGCCCAATTTTTCTACATCTTCATGAAGATGTTTTAAATCTTTTTTCATACCTGTCATATGTCCTTGTAACGAGATAATATGCTCTCTTTGAGTTTCTGGTTCAATCATTATGAAATCATTCCACGTTGTCTTAACCTTATTTGTTGTTCTTCTGGAGATAATAATGCTATTTCTGTGGCTGTCAATCCCCCATTATTTTGCACATTACCTAGGTTAGCTTGAGCTGTTTTTATTACCTGTGGGTTAGGCATAGCTGAAGTTACTGCACCTGGTAAAGGTGGTGTTACTATACCTGCATCAGAAAACATATCATCTGTTATGTAATCTGTAATATCAATATCAAATTGATCTTGAAAAGATAGGTCCCTTAGATCATCTCTAATATCTAATAGTATATCTTCTACTTCTTCAAATGGATTCTCTTCTCCAATTCTTTCTGCAATCTCTTCAAATTCTTTTCTAATATTTCTAGATGGATAATAAGGATCAAATTTATCATTAGTTAGATCTCTGTAATCTCCTCTTAATTGTCTATCTCTAAACTCTTTAAATATATCATCTTCATCTGCACCTAGTATGTCTGCAGCTTCAAGATTTTTTAACATATTTTTTTGTACATTAAATCTTGCTTCATTTGCTTTGATAAATTTATCAATAACTTCTACAGGAGTTTTAGGTCCTCCAGCTAACAATGAGTCTGCACCTCCTGTAAACAAACCTCTAGCTTCTCTAAGTCCTCTTTGATATTGAGCAATCTTAAATCCCATCGATCTAACAGGATCTAACTTAACAGCTCTGTATCCAGCAAAACCTAAAAGCTCATCAGGTAATTCAAAGAACTCACCACGACCTGATGGTTTATCCATAGCTGCTTGATATAATCTTGTTAACTGTGGATATGAAAAAGGTAGCATTGATTCTGCAAGATGATCAATACCAATTTTAATTTTATCACCACCTGGAGTATTATCATTCCATAATGCTCTACCATCGTCTGTTACACCATTTCTTAATGTTAAATCTGTTAATGCTTCTGTGTAAATAGATTCAGATATAAATGGTGATGCAAGTTCACCGGCAGATTTAGCCATACCTTCTAGTAAACCTTGCATTAAAACTTCTTCATCTTCAATTCCATTTTGAATATTATTTAATAAAGTTTGTAATGGTCTAATAGCTATGTCGTATGCATTACCATGACTGAAATCGATGTACTTTAATTCACCTGTTTCTTCATCTCTAATAGGTAAGATAGTTGAGTTCTCTGACCATTTAGGTAAGTATCTTTTGATAGCTTCAAGTTCTTCGTTGGTAACATCGTATAAAGATTGGAAACCTTTTTGTATTCCATAAGGAGCTGCAGCTAATACAGTTGTCATACCTAATAATCTTTTAATACCAATGTTTCTTAACGCTGGATCTTTTATTTCTCTAATAGCTCTTTGACCAATGTTAGTTGTTGTTCTTAATATCTCAGATGGGAAAGACATGAAGGTACCAAGAGGTAGACGTCTTAATGCTCTAACAGTATCTGATACATAAGCATAGTTTGGAACTGTGTTTCTTACAATATCCGCTGCCTCATTATCTAACATCTCTTCTGTAAATTCTCTACCAGCTCTAGTGTATGCATTTTTTAATCTATATCTTTCAACAGCATAGTTAGCTATTTTAAACATATCATCCTCAGCTGTGTATAAGTCTTCAGCACCTTTCATAACAGCTTTAGCTCCACGTCCAGCTGAACCTAAAAGTTTTCTACCCATAGACTCTAATGGTTTTTCTAAATTTAAATTACCACCATAACCTAGGTCTCCTAATATATTTTTAAAATCGTTTACGTTTGTTTGTGAGTTAACAACACCTAATCTTAAAAACTTTCTATATGCTTCTTGAAAATCTTGTTCACTGTATTTGTATGGCGTATATTTAGATGCAAACTTTTTAATACCTGCACCTGGTTCTACTGTCTTAAGAGCTTCATTAAAAGCTTTAGCAACTACTGCAGGGTTTTCAAAAAAGATACCATTAGCTGCAGAGAATCCTGTTGCAGAAAATATATTTCTAAAGTGAGTTACCGGTGCAAGAATTGTTTTAGCTACCTGTGATGCAGCTTTTGGAAATAAAATTAAATTACGATAGCCCCATGTTGCCAGTTTCTCAACACCTGTTGCATCTTTTCTTGGTTCAAATAAAAATTTTAAAATCTTACCACTCTCAGATAATCCATCTGCAATAGCTCTTGATGTATATTTACCAGCCAAAGGATTAACAGCATAGTCATCTTTAAATGCATTAGCTACGTAATCATCTAGCTTTACAACCTCTTGATTAGGTAAAGCATTCTCTGCTGCATTTCTAGTTCCAAAGAAAAATCCTTTGGTTCCTGGTGCAACGGTTCCTCCAGCTTGTTCTATTTCTCTTACAGCTTGTTTTCTAAAATAATCTTGATCATCTAATCTTTGAAACATTTGATTTTTTCTAGCAACAGAAGATAGTCTTGTCATACCATTGTATAATGAAAATCTAGGGTCAGACATTTCACCAAAAAATTCTCTAAATATTTTACTACCTTTACCAATCGGTTCAATGATGTCACCTTTTCTACCCGCACCTCTTAATGCAGAAGCTCTTCTTTTACCTGTTAATATTTTACCTTCAGCATCTTTTACTAATACTTGTTTAAAAAATTTTTTAGTTAAGCCATCATCATTTTCTGCAGTCTTAGACGTGTATTTAAAAAATGGTAACTCGTTTGGTTTCTTAGCTGCAAGTGCAGTATCCACTAATCTATTTAATTGTTCATCTACTTGGTTAACACTTTCAAAAGGTTTACCAGCTTTAGCTGCATATCTTACAAATAAATCTCTAGCATTTTTGTAAGCTTGATTGGTTGGTGTGTATCTAACAAATGGTAATACAGGTTTGTCTTCAAAGACTCTGTATGTACCACCTAAATAATCTTTTACTCTTTGGCCCATGATTGATTTTAAAGGTGTAACATTTGACATGTCACCACCTAGCTTGGTAGCTGTTGAGATAAGAGTAGTGAAAGCATTTCTTGCTTTACCTAATGTACCAAACAATTGATTAATCTCTGGTTGTTTTAATCCTTTTACTTTTAATTTTTCTGTAAGATCAACTACTATATCGTCCTTGATACCTTTAGTTAAATCACCAGAGAACATAGCATCATTAATAGTCTCAAGTACCTCTGCTTTTTCTTTACCTGTAGATTGATTAAAAATAGTTTTTACAGTTGGAAACATTTTATTTAATGGCTTGTCTATTTCTTTAACAAGTTTCATAGCTTCATTAGTGTCAGCCATGGTAGCTCCTTTTTCAGCCATCTTTTCTTCAAATATTTTTTGTGGTTTAGCTCCTCTTGCTCTTACTGCACTGAATACACTATTAAAAAATCTACTTAGTTTTGAATTACTAAATTCAATATTCTTACCCATAGTAGCAGCTTCTTTAATACCTCTACCTACACCATAAACAATAGGTGTAATAAACAAAGACTCACCACCAAACTTAACTCTGTTCAATAACTTTCTGCCAGCATCTTTTGATGGATCAGCTAGAGCTTCATCATCTAAATCTGTTGGTCCTCCTAATACATCTCCAATACTTCCTATATCTTCAACGTTTGCTACTAGCGTTTCCCCCGCTGCACCGCCGCTAACTGCAGCTGCAAATCTTAATTTTTTAGCTGACTTGTTTAATTCATCTGCTTTAGTTGCACCTTTAATTAAATCTGGTCTTTTAAGATCTAAATATTTATCAGCTTTTTTAGCTTTTAAAGCTTTTGTTGCCATTTTACGTGCAACATTAAAACCAATAGTTCCTGGTATACCAATCTGTACTAACGCTTCAACTAATCTACCTGCTGCTTTTTCTTGTGCTATCTCTTCAAATGGATTTATCTTATCAAAAAATACTTCTACATCAGCTGCAAGATCTGTGCCTGCACCTAAATCAATTAATTCTGCCCCTAATGAAACTACACCTTCAGGTACTTTAATTATACCGGATACTAACCCTGCTGCAGCTGCACTGAAAGCATTTCTTTCATTACCTAATTCTTCATCACCTAAACCCATGAAGCCTTCTGGATCGAAATCTGTATCGTATGCCATTTAGCCTCCTAGTTTTGTATTAGTTCTTCAAATGAAATATTAGATTGTTCTATGAATGGGATACCATTTTCATTAACACCAACTTTAGTGTATGTATCTGTTACATCATCGTAGTAAACACCTGGGTTAGCATCTTTTTTAAGATTACCTTTTCGATATAATTTAGTAGCTCTTGGTAATTGTATATTTACATTTGCAGCTCTTAATCTATCATAATCATTTAATTCAAAGTTTGATCTATTTTTAGCAGTAGGCATATCTTTCATGTCCCCTGATTTAACCATAGTCTCTGCATAGCTATATACTTTTTCTTCTGGTGAATCTGTTTTTAAGAATGGTGACTTAGCATAAGTAGAATCAATAAACTCTCCCATTTTTTCTTCTACTCTAGCTGCATATTCTTCTGAAGTTTCATTTTCTAATTGTGGTCCAACAGACATCTTAGCTTGTGCTCTTACTTTTTTAAGATCATCAACACCTAATGTGTCGATAGCTTTAGCTCTTAATGCTAGGTTTTCACTTCTTTGTGCTCTTTTGTTTTTAATTAAATCTTTTAATGGTTCTTTAGCTGCACCACCTGCTGTAGATAATAAACCTTTTAATCCTCCACCACCTGTAGGTGTTTGAGATAATAAGTTAGGTCCAAACTGTAATAAAAAATCTGTTATGGGATCAGAAGTTTGAGCTTGATCTCCACCTTTAACCAAAGAAATGTAATCTGTAATATCTTGTTCTTGAACCCTGTCACCAAATTTATAGTTACCTCTGTCTACAATGCCAGTCATAACGCCTGTACCAACGTTACCACCTTTTCTAAACATAGGTCTTCTTAATGTTTTCATTAATCTCCTAACCCAAAACCTCTATAGATACCTGCAAGCGTTGCTCCAGTTCCTAATGCTGTTTGAGCTAGACTAGGTGATGGTGAAATTTGTTGTTGAGTTTGACCTGGATATCCAGCTATCAAACCAGTGATACCTGCACCTAATGCTTGTGCTGCCTGTAAAGGTTGATTTAATTGTGCTTGCGCTAATTGTTGATTAGCTGATAATTGTGCTTGTGCTAATGCTTGATTCTGTGCACCTAAAGTTGAAAGTGCTCCAACATCTTGACCTAAGAATCCTTGTTGTGCACTACCTAAACCTAATTGTTGCTGACCCAAAGCTTGTTGATTCATAAACGCCTGTTGTGCTGCTTGCTGTGCTTGACCAAAACCTTGACCTAATAATTGTGCTTGTAATGCTGCCCGGTTCCTGTCGCTTGCTGATTGATACTCTGATCTCATCACACCTTCTCTACCACCACCAAGAACACCAGCGCCTACAGCTTGAGCTGCAATACCAGGAATTCCTTTTGCTGATTGTACATCAAATTCAGCTAATGTTGTATCAATTATGTCTTGTTGATATGGAGACATGAATTGTTGGTAAGCTGTTGGACCTGTTAATCCTGCTGCTGTTGTTTGTGCTTGTTGTGCACCTTGTAAAAATGGTTGATAAGCACCAATGCCACCTAAGGCTGCTTGTTGTGCTTGTGCTTGTAATGGATCTTGTCCAGCTATAAATTGTGACCCTAAACTTTTAGAAAGATCAGCAGCTTTTAATCCACCAACTGCTGTTGTTAATTCTTCTAAATATGGTTTAGCTGCCGCTTCAATAAACGGAGCTGGTAAAATTTGTTGTTGTACTACTTCAGCCATTATACTACCTTTGATTCTAGTTTTTTCATGGTGTCATACATAATCTGCGCACCTTTATCTACACTACCACCACCCGCTGCTCTTACAGCATCGGCAGTAAATACAAATTCGTTGTTTGATAACATTGCAGGAATGTCATCCGCTTTTTCTTTTACACCAACCGGTGCAATAAATCCACCTGTTTCTCTAAGGTCTAATTCTTTAACACCTTTAGGATTTACATTAATAGGAAGTCCTTCAATACCCGCAGCCATTTCTACTTTGTCTCCAAAAGCATAACCAATACGACCACCACTAGCCATTCCTCTAGCCATATCTTGTGTATATTCAGAAGTATCTCTAGCTACATTTTCTGCTATTTGATCTGCTGTGTATCCTAAATTAGAATAATAAGATGCTAAATATTTTCTCAATGCTCCTACATCTTGTGTAGCTGCAATTGCTTCTTCATCACCTTCTTCAGCTGCACCTAATAAAGCTGTCAATGCTGTTCCTCCAGCAAATACTTTTCCAAAATTTTTTAATGCTGCACCTTCCCCTGTAGATTTACTAAGAAATGCAGGCATAGATAAATTACCTAAAGTTGCAGCTATTCCTTGTTGTCCAAATAATCCTGTTGCTGCTCCACCAAAACCAGCTCTGCCAAATAAACCACCTATACTTGTTCCAGGTATACCAAAACCTAAAGCTGCTAATCCTGCTATTTTACCAAGATCAGATTTAAGAAAACCTTTAGCTCCTCTAGCTATACTTTTAACAGCTTTTTTTGCACCCTTAACAAGGTCACCTAAAAAATATCCTTGTCTTGGAACAGCTTGCATGATTCCACCGTTGTTTCTTAATTGTCTAGGTTGTTGCATTCTTGATATTGCCATAATTTAAATATATTTATACTGTTAGGCAGGCGTAGAAATCCTGTAATATAATAGTTTATTTGATTTTTTTGTCTTCGTCAATGGGTTTTACAGGCCTCGTACCTTGATATAAATCATCAAAGAAACGACCACAATATTGGAACTCTCCAACATGTGTAATAGCATCCATTACATAGACATATACTTTACCACCCATATCTGTCCATCTTTGACAAAAACCAAAATCTTCTCCAAAGTAACGTTTAGTCTTAGGATCATGAATAGTATCAAAAAGATTCCACATATTATGTTTTTTCTCTTCTTTACCATTAATAAAGGTAGGTTGAAATATCTCTAATTCAGGGTAATGTTTTATCATTTTTTCTAACACTTCTCTTTTAATTAACATACATCCTGTAGGAGCATGAGTTACTTCTATCAATCCTTTTTCACTATGTATATTAGCAGAATCTTCTACTTTTAATGGGTAAGTATAACCAGCTCTAGCTAGATCTTTTGCAGAGGTAATAGCATCTTCTTTGGTTTGTAGTCTTCTCCATATTTTATCCCAATCTAACATCTTCATAGGATAAGGGCAGGCAATAACATCTTTATCTGCATCTAACATTTTAAATATAGTAGATGATTGAAAGTCTATATCTGAGTCTATAAATAATAAATGTGTGTAACCATCTTCGTGGTTTAAAGTTTCAGCTACACACAAGTTTCTACCTTGAGTAACTAAAGAGGATTTCATCAAAGTAAAACTAACTTGTATTTTTTTCTGCATACAATCTTGTTGAAATTTTAAAACTGATTGAGTGTAGTGCATCGAAGTATCACTATGACACGGAGTACACACCATAATTTTATGTGGTGAATGAGAGCCTATATTTATTTCTGTTACTTTCGTATCATTTTTAGTAAACCAAATGGGTTCATTGTTTTGGGCCGGGGCCTTATTACTTTTTTGCATTTATAGCTCCTTGTAAAAATCTTGTCCAAGCTGATCCTATTTTACTCCAGTTGTAATATATATTAGCGTAGTGAGATTGTGATTCTATGTGATTATGTATTTGTGGTTCATGTAACGTATTAGCAGCAGCCTGAATACCATAACCAAATTTACTAGCTAATCTTTTATAGTCATCATCAAAAGGAATATACATTGGAAACTCAGCACCTGTTTCAAAGATAGCTCCTAAGTTTGTTGTAATACAATATAAACCTCCAGCCATAGCTTCTAATAAAGATATACAAAAAGTTTCTTCAAAGATACTAGGATACACATACATATTATATTTGTGTATGTTTTCTGTAATATAACTATTAGGTCTATAACCTAAGTAATTTACATTAGGTAATTGTTTTGCTTGTTCATAAAGTTGTGTATAATTATGGTCATTTTTTTCAAAAAAATCTTTTCCATAAACCTCTGTGGATGAATATACATCTAAAGTAATTAAAGGATTATTAACTAATTGCATAGCACCTAGCAATACACTTAGTCCTCTCCAAGGTGTATTTTGATGTATAATTCTTATAGGCTGACCTTTTTCATAAGGTTTAGCTTTTTCTATTTTTTCAATACCATTTTTAATTACCACACATTTTTCTAATGGTAAGCCAAACATCATTCTAAATTTTTCAAAGTTCCAGTGTGAATTAAATACATACCAATCATATTGTTTGTGATTGTTTTTATCTTTAAACCATGGATATAAATTAGCTTGATCCCAAGAATTTTTTTGCCAAAGTATATTTACCTTGTTAGGATCAATTGGTACTTTACCTGGAACACTTGTACAGATTTGTACTTGATCTAATAATTTTTTGTCTACGTATTTTTCTAAATAACTAAATTGTAATTCAGTTCCACCTTTAGGTGTTTGATTTCTTATTATCATTTTGTTTATTCATCACTTTCTGCATTAGATCTAATCCTTTAGGAGAAACCTGCACTGTAACATCTTGTACAATATCGGGTCCTTCTACCTTCTCTTTAGACACTTCGTTTGTTTTTGTATTTCTATAAGTTGTTATAGTTGTACAATCTATTTTTATTATATCATCCATTCTGAT
>Ga0222718_10004014_pt1 | contig 12382 bp, 13 predicted proteins | sample C33_27DmetaG_FD_165045 | JGI IMG/M metagenome (GOLD analysis project Ga0222718, IMG submission 165045) | Estuarine water microbial communities from San Francisco Bay, California, United States - C33_27D | ecosystem: Environmental > Aquatic > Marine > Unclassified | place: USA: California... | reverse complement strand
AGCTGTTTACGGATACAAAGTTATCCTACCAACAGCGATTGGTGAATTTAAGTTACAAGTAGCTTAATTTAACTTGTGGGGGAGTTTCGGCTCCCCTTTTTTTTGTTTTTTTCCCACTAGCTTGTACCCATGTTTTTGTGATAACTTAAGCATAGTTATAATTAAATCGAGGTTACTATGACAAAAGACGAACTTATTAAATCAGCAAAAGAGAACTACAATGTTTCTCTTAACCCAAAAGACAAACTAAAAGATTTAGAACTGCAATATGCATCCCTTGAAAGCACAGTTGATGTTAAAGAAGAGGTTGTAGTTAAATCTAATTCTAAAGATCCAATAGCTTCAAGAGGCGAACATGGCAAAGTGGTTGCTTGGCATCCAATGCACAGATCAGACTTCTGGGAGTTTGTTTACGACAAAGGATCTTTAACAAAAGAAGAGAAGGAAAAACTAGGACTATAAAATGGCAACTGTTAAGGTAATTGATCTTATAAATAGAGCGGAAGAGATTCTGCAAGACACGACTAATGTAAGATGGTCGCAACAAACTTTATTAAACTATCTTAATGATGGTCAAAGAGAGATTGTGTTGTTTAGACCAGACGCAAATCCAGTCAACGCATCTTTTACTTTAACGGCTAACAGTGCAAAACAAAGTCTTCCAAGTGCGGGGCTTAGATTATTATCTATCTATAGAAACTCTGCACCTACAACAAAACCAATAACAAACATTGAAAGAAGAGTCCTGGACGATCAAATAGAGGACTGGCATGGAACAACAGGTACGAATGTTGAACACTATGTTTATGATCCTTTAGATCCAAAAGTTTTTTACGTCTATCCGCATACAACAGCATCAGATGCAACTATAGAAGTTGTTTATAGTTCAGCACCTACAGATATAACTATCAGTGATTTTACATCATCAACCACAGTTATATCTTTAGACGATGTTTATGCTAATGCTATTTTAGACTTTATGTTATATAGAGCATATCAAAAAGATACTGAATACGCTGGAGATCTACAAAGATCTGGAGTTTATTTACAGTCATTCCAAAACTCACTAGGAGTTAAAAACCAAGTTGATGCTGGATCTACTCCACGACCATCAACACCAGCACAATAATGAATAATGGCAGTAGCAAAAAAGATAGAATCACTAGTTCCTAAAGTAAAAAGAGAGGCTCCGAGCTGTCCATCATTTATTGCTGTCGAAGAATTAAGAAACACTATAATTGATTTTTGTGTAAACACAGATATATATTTATCAGAACTTACCCTATTTCAAACAGTTACAGGTATTAATGAATACGAGGCAGCCGACTTAGACATTCCGACAGGAACTGAATTAAATCATATTATTGATTTTTATTGTGAGCGTGGTGAGTCAAACGATCAGTTATCGGAGAAGAGTCTAGCAAGATTAGAGCCTAAGTCTTTAATAGGAACGCCATCATTGATAGATGCATACGGCAAAGGCAAGCCAAAATATTACGCACAAAGAAACCAAGAGATTATTTTATTCGCTCCCACCCCCGAAAAAAACTACTCGCTTTATGCTTTGTATAGTTTAAAACCAACAGCGACAGCAACAACAATACCTAATATAATAGTTAATGAGTATCAAGAAACTATTATTCATGGTGCTTTATATAGACTGCAAATGATGAAAGATAGCCCATGGAGTGATGTCCAGGCAGCAGATCTTAATAAAAGAATGTATGATAAGGGAGAGGCACAAGCAGTCAGAAAATCCAAATACGGATTAGTTGGTGCACCTCTTACAGTTAGATACCAGGAGTTTATGTAATGGCATATTCAACAACAATTAAAGTAGTGGTTGGTGATACCCATCCAGAGCTTAATTTTACCTTAACAGATTCAAACACAGCAGCTTCTGGAAAAACATTAGACCCAGAGGATCCAACAACTTTTGCACCAATAGATCTAACAGGATCTACAACAAGAGTAAGAATAAGAAAGATAGGAACAACAGCTATTGTTGAGACTATTGTTTGTTCTATTACAGATGCAACAGCAGGTAAGTGTGCAATGGTATTTACCAGCTCAACATTTACTGAGGCAGGATTTTACGAGGGAGAAATAGAAATAACCAAATCAGATGGCAACATCCAAACAGTTAATGATCTAATTAAGTTTAATGTGAGAGATGACTTTGACTAATGGCTATAAGATTAGTTGTAGAGTATCCGAACCTACAAGTAAGTGTAAAAACCCAAGAGGTTTCTCTTACAGTAGAAGCAGCACAATCTAACTCACCCTCTTTACAAACCTCTGTATTAAATCCCAACCTTGGTGTTCAAACATCAATCATTGCACCCATATCAGGGATACTACTAGACTTTGTTCAACCTAACCTGGCGGTTACAAGTCTTAATTTATTTGCTGATATTTTAGTAGATCCAGATACTAAGAATCTTTACTTCAACAAAGGCAATCCAAACGCAGTTATTGTCAATATGTTAGAGGAGTTGGCATACTCTGTTAACAAACCATTTACTGATTCTTTTTCTTTTACAGACGAACAAACACTTGATGTAAGTAAAAGTTTATCAGATACAACAAGCATCACTGAGTCTATTGATATCCTGTTGGAGTTCTTAAGAGAGTTCAGTGACAGCTATACGCTTACAGATCAACCAGCTCTCTTGTTTGAAAGACCTGTTGTAGATGACAACTTTAACTTTAGCGATGATCAAACATTTGATGTTTCTAAAAGAATACAACACTCTGTTTTAATATTTGAAGATGCAGACTTTGCTATTGGTAAGAATGTAAGTGACAGTTTTGGAATCGCAGAAGATTCTATATTTAACTTAGGTGTTAATAAATCAGATTCCGTATCTGTAGCTGAAACAGACGCTAAAGATTTAAGCTTGCCCAAGTCAGATACCTTAAGCATGACTGAGGCACCAGCTTTATTATTTGAAGCCCCGCACACTGATTCTGTTTCTATGAGTGAGTCATTCAGCAGAACAGTTGCTTTTGTTAGATCTTTCTCTGATACATTTAGCCTGGATGATGTGGCAAGTGTAGATGATCCATTGCAGACAGATGTAAGCTCAGAAAAAACCAATGTTGCATTCTTGTCAGAGGATAGCGTATTTAGTTTTAGCAAGCCCTTAACAGATACAACAAATATTACCGAACAACTTAGCCAATCAGTTAGCAAACCTTTCTCTGAAAGCATTGCAGTTAGCGAGCTTTTAGCCCAATCTAATAGTCTTGCCAAAGCAGATAGCCTTTCCATATCTGATCAAGATGTGATATCTTTTGACAAAAGTATTGATGACACTTTAACAATGTCTGAAAGCATTAGCTTAAAGGTTATTGTCAGTTCTAAGAGTGTTTTAAATACTGCTGCACTTAACACAAGTGCTCTTAATTAGGAGTAAAAATGATAGTTGATAATTTTAAACTAACAGGTAAGTTAAAAATTGAGCTTAACGATGAGATAGTTGCTTATGTTCCAAACATAGTTGTTAGTGACGGAAAAGACTTTGTAGCATCTAGAATGAAAGATACTACAGACTCTGCAATGTCACACATGGCAATTGGTACAGGATCTACAGCAGCGGCAGCCTCAGACTCCGCACTAGGTTCTGAGTTATCAGGAAGCAGAACAGCATTAACCTCAACCACAGTTACTGGCAATGATATTGTTTATGTTGCTACTTTTGGTGCAGGTACAGGCACGGGTGCGGTCACAGAGGCAGGCATATTTAATGCTTCATCAAGTGGCACAATGTTATGTAGAACAGTTTTTTCAGTCGTAAACAAAGGATCTGCTGACTCAATGACAATTACCTGGACAGTTACAGTTAGCTAAAAAAAGAGGTATTAAATGGCAATTGTCTTTAGTAATAATGCAAGGACAACACTTGCCAGTAATATAAGCAACAGTGCTACAACAATCACAGTTGCAGATGGATCAGTCTTCCCATCACTTACTGGCGGTGATATTTTTTATTGCACCATAGATGATGGAACAAATAATGAGATAGTAGAGGTTACAGCTAGAAGCGGAAACACGCTTACAGTTGTAAGAGCCCAAGACAATACTACAGCCAGGGCATTCGTTACAGGAGACTTAATAGAACTTAGATTAGTTGCTAAGGTTCTAGAAACATTTCCACAATTAGATGTCGGTGAATTAACTGCAGACGAATTTGTTGGTGACCTACGTGGTGCAGTTATATTTAAAGCTCAAGCAGGTGAAGCTGTTTCTAAAGGTGATGCAGTTTATGTTTCTGGTATCTCTGGTAATACCCCAGTAGTTTCTTTAGCAGACGCAGACTTTGCAAGTAAAATGCCAGCCTTTGGTTTGGTGTTAACAGCAGCCTCAACCAATGGATCTACAGAAGTTGTAACCTTTGGTACTATTTCTGGTATTGACACTTCTGCATTTAGCGTTGGCGATACTTTATATATTTCTACAACCGCAGGTGAATTAACTAATTCTAAACCCACAGGCGAAGCATCTTTAATACAGAACATAGGTAAAGTTCAAAGATCTCATGCCTCAGCAGGATCTATCAAGGTAGGCGGTGCGGGGAGAACAAACGATGTCCCAAACCTTAATGACGGCAACATCTTTATAGGTAATGCATCTAACCAGGCAACAACAGCAACCCTAGACACAAGCATAGTCCCTGAAAACACTAACCTTTATTATACTGATGCAAGAGCTCAAGCTGTTTCTATTAACAATGTTGTAGAAGATACAACTCCACAATTAGGCGGGGATTTAGATTTAAATTCAAATAATATAACTGGTACTGGTGATATTAATATTACAGGAACAGTTACAAGTGATGGTTTGACTGTTGATGGTGATACAGATTTTATCCATACAACCCCCTCAAATGTAAGTACAATGTTGACTCTTAGAGATAACAGAACAACAACATCTGAAGAAAATTATATTTTTGCTCTTAATAGACAAAACTCTGTTACATCTGCTCTTTATTTAGGAAATAACGATAGTAACAACGCTATTATTGCAGGAAATAATACTGCAACTTTAATTGGGTATGATGTTTCAGGAATATTTACACCATCTGCTAAGTTCAACAACAACGGAGACATCTCCTTCTACGAAGACACAGGAACTACAGCTAAACTATTTTGGGATGCAAGTGCTGAATCGCTTGGAATTGGTCTAACAAATCCAAGTGAAAAGCTAGAAGTATCAGGAAAAATAAAAGCTAGTGGTCAAATTAGATCAGGTTCTTATTTAGAATCATTCCCATCTTTCTCATTTGCTGACGATACTGATACAGGTATGTATAGAGCAGGTACAAATGCCCTTGCTTTTGCAACAGGTGGAACTGAAAGATGGAGAATCACTAGTTCAGGTACTTTACAAGGTAATAATGCTACAGCTACATTTAATTATACTGGTGATGCGATAGCAATTAAATCTCTCGCTGATGGAACAACACCAGTTGGTATTACATTCACTTCACAAGGAGTTTCAGGAACTCAAATAGGTCATGTTAGATATACCCATAGAGATGCTCTTTCTTATGATTCTAATGAATCTTTTACTATTGGTGGAACTGAATCTACTACAACTATTCTTGCAGATGGTAAGTTAATGTTCAAAGAGGGTTTATATCTAAAACCTTCAAGTGGAACAGGTGCAGGAACGCAAATTATTGATTCTAGTAGGAATTTATTAAATATAGGAACTATCTCTAGTGGTGCTATTACCGCTACAGGTACAGTAATTGTAGACGGAGGAACTGGTGTTTCATCGTCAGGTGTTTTTCATGTTAGACAAAATGGCGATGGTGACGGAAATGGTATAGCTATAACAAGCAGTAATGCTACAAGTCATAGAATATGGAAAAATGCATCAGGCGTATTAAATATAGGTAGTAGCAGTAATACAAACGCTTTCCAACAAGATTTAACAGGAAATATAACTATAGAAGGAACTATAGATAGTGGTGCTATTACAAGTACAAGTTCTATTACTGGTAGAACAGGAACATTTACAGGTCAAAACGGAACTGCACTAGAAGTCAATAGTGGAACTACTAATGTAGTTGCTAAATTTGAAAGTGGTGATGCTACTGCATGGATTAATTTAAAAGATAGCAATTCAGGTACTTATGGAACTTTGCTAGGAGCAGAAGGTGGTTTATTTAGACTTAGAACCAATAACAATGATGATACAACTGATTTAACAGTAGATACTAGTGGAAATTTGTCGGTTTCAGGAACTATCAATAGTGGAGCTATAATCTCAACAGGCGAAGTTGAGGCTACTGCTTTAGATATTAATGGTAACGGAGATATTAGTGGTAATCTAACTCTTGGTGGCTATCTAGCAGGTCCCGCTACCTTTACAATTGATCCAGCAGCAGTAGGAAATAATACAGGAACCGTTGTTATTGCAGGTAATCTACAGGTCGATGGTACTACCACAACTGTAAATTCTACTACTGTAAATGTCTCAGACAAAGCTATTACTCTTGGCTACGATGCAACTACCGATGCAGCAAATAACCTAGCAGGTATTGTTGTTTACAGACCTGAGACCTCTAACGCTCAATTCCTTTGGAGCGAAACCAATGAAAGATTTGAGATCAACAGAAAACTAAACATCTCACGACAGTTTACAGTTGATGCCAGTGGTACAAACGACACTATGGTTGAGATAGGTGCTGGTACTGCTTCTAATCATTACGCTTACATTGATCTTATTGGGGATGCTACTTACACCGACTATGGAATGAGGATCATCAGAAACAATGGTGGTGCTAATACTTCATCATTTATTTACCACCGAGGCACAGGCAACTTTAATATAGAAACTCAAGATTCTGCTGCTATCAAATTAAGAACAGCAGGAGCAGACGCTTTAACAATTACATCATCACAAAACGCTGATTTTGCAGGAACTATTACAGTACCTCAACTAGACTTAAGGGGACAAGCAGAAACTTCAAATTTAGACACAGTTGGTAGGGGTTTATATTATTGGGGCTCTACTCAACCAAGCACAGGTTCACCTGGGTTTAATTATGGTGTGGCATGGACTGTAAGAGATCCTAATCAAAATATTCAACTAGCTTTTGGTAGTTCAGGTGCGGGTCGTCTTGCAGTAAGAAGAGCAGATAGTGGCACTTACTATGATTGGACTCATTTTTATGGAGAAAGCACCACAATTTCTGGAGATGTTTCTTCTAGCTATAATCAGTCAACAAACACTTTAACGCTTACAGTTGCAGACGATTCCCATAATCATGTAATTTCAAATGTAGATGGATTACAAACAGCATTAGATTCAAAATACGAAAGTGGTGACAATGTATCTTTAGGAACTATCTCTAGTGGGAACATTACAACCGAAAATGTGCATCTAGAAAGATATCAAGATGGAACAGTCTCATCAAATGTTGGTAGAGTTCAATTAATCATTGATGGAAAAACAGGATGGGATATAGGTGACGAATTAGGTTCTATAGATTGGTACACTGTAGATGGTTCAGGTATAGGTCAAAGAAATGTAGCAAGAATTGTAGGTGTAAACAATCAAGGTAATGGTAGTACAACTACTGCTCATGAGGGAGAATTAGAATTTTATACAAGTGCTTACAATACTGCTATTGGCTCAACACCAGTATTAAAATTAGATGGAGATCAAAACGCTACCTTTGCAGGAACAGTAACAGCATCTGGAGGTAACTCTACTAACTGGAATACTGCATACGGCTGGGGTGATCATTCAACTGAAGGTTACTTAACTGACGCTTCTACCCAAACCAAATACTTAAGAAGCGACACTTCAGATACATATAGTGGTGGAACATTAACAATTCAAGCACCTGCAAATGGTACGGGTGTTTTTATAACAAAAGCACTAGATTCTCCTGATGAACCAGCAGCACTTGTGATTGCATCTGACGCAGACGCTCAAGACGATCTAGCATTTGAAATTAGAGGAAATGCTACTGGAACTTCTGTAGATTTATCTACTACTATGAGTTCTACAGATACTACATTTGCAGTTTTTGCAAATGGTCACACAACAATTGGGTACAACAGTTTAGGAACTTCATATGCTCCAGTAAATGCTTATGGGTTAAATGTAAATGGAACAATCTCATCTGTAAGTGGATATTATGTAGGCTCAACTCAAGTTATTAACTCAAGTGGTAACTGGGTAAGCGGAGGAACTATCTCTAGTGGAGCTATAACAAGTAGTGATTCAATAACATTAGAAGCAGGCGGTCTTATTTTAGGTGAAGATGCTTATTCAGCTAGTACTCAATATGTAGGAATGAAATCAGCACTAATGACTGGTGCTAATGACTACATGATTATTTCAGCTCAATCAACTGCTGGAGATGATGGTCATACTTATATTTCTGCAAAAGATGCTCAAAGTGTTCATATTAGAGGTGGTGGTAATAATTCAAGCAATCAAATTGTAGTACCTGATGATAGCTATATCTCTATGGAAACCTCTAATTTAAGGTTTAATGGCAATTTACAAGCAGGGACTACAACAGTAATAGATTCCTCAAGAAACCTAACGAATATAGGAACAATATCTAGTGGTGTTATTACTACTACAGGTGATATGACTATTCAAAGTACAGGAAGTGTTGGTTTAACTATTAATGCTGATACAGATAATATTACTGAATCGCATGTTCCTCACTTATCATTTAAGATGGACGGTTCGCAAGAAAGATTTAGATTGGGTGTAGATTCTGCTAATCAACCATATATTTCAACTAATTCAGATATTGCACTACCTTTAAATATTAAAACAGGTACATCTGATACAATAGCAATGACTCTTGATGGAAGTCAAAATGTATCTATACCAAATGGAACATTAACTACTAATTCTATTACAACTTTAGGAACTATAACAGTTGATACAGATCTTGCTGATGCAATGATAGATCTTAAAGGCGATGGATCATATGATTCAGTATTACGTTTAAGGTCAGATCAAGGTGATATAACGACTGAAGGATTTGAGATTTGGTATGATAATTCAGTTGGTGACGTGCATTTAAATACAACCTTTCCAAATGATGCAGCTGCAATACACTTTCAAACTAGAACAGGTGCAGCAAAGAGTACAGCTAATAAAAGACTTACAATTAATGGAGATGGTAATGTAGATGTTGTTACAGGTAGCCTTAGACTTTTAGCAGATGGAACAGATTTAATTAATTTTACTGCAACTTCAACAAATAATGATAGAGGTATTGCTTTTAATGATAGGAGTGCTATTACATCAGACTCTAGTGATGGTTGGTTAAGGTTAAATCAAAATAGCGAATTTAGTAATGGTGTTTATACTCCAGCAAATTTACGTGTTGATGGTAGTTTTTACATCACCAACAAAATTATTCATGAGGGCGATGCTAATACATATATTGGATTCCCTGCAAATGACCAATTTAACGTTTTTACAGCTGGAGCTGAACGTTTAAAAATTACTAGCACTGATATAACTATTACAGAACCTTTAGGCGACAATAATACATTTCTTACTCTTAAACAAGAAAATACAGCTAGTGATATTAGTACACAAGAAACTTTTATTGATTTTGTATTTATAGACTCAAATGCCAATAACTATCCACAAGTAAAAATAGGTGCACAGGTTGGACAAAATGCCGATGCAAATAGCACAATAAAAGAAGGAAGTGGAGCATTTGTAGTTCACACAAGTAATCCCGTTGACTCTACTGCGGGTGGACAAGCTGGTATGGCAGAAAGATTTAGAGTTGATTATCAAGGTGATGTAACAGCAACAGGTAACATAACAGCTTACTCTGATGAAAGATTAAAAGACAATATAGAAACATTAGACGGTTCAAAAGTTTATGAAATGAGGGGAGTTAGCTTTACAAAAGAAGGTAGAGAAGGAAGTGGTGTTATAGCTCAAGAAATAGAAGAAATAGCACCTGAACTTGTAATAACAGCAGGTGATGAAATGGGTACTAAGTCAGTAGCTTATGGCAACTTAGTTGGTTATCTCATAGAAGCTATAAAAGAACAACAAAAAGAGATAGAATATATGAAGTCAGAAATTAAAACTTTAAAGGAGAATAATAATGGCAATTAGTAGTACAAAAAGAGTACAAAGAATAGAGGTGTATTCTGCACAGGACTCATCTGCCGAAGATACTGCAAACGCAAAACATGAAACTGTCATGGTTGTGTATGAAAATGTTTTATCTGGAACAGGTGGAGATGCACACTTAGACGGGCAAGTCTCTACTCAAGTAAAACATCTTACTAAATTTGTAGAAGATGGCGGAGATGCTACAGACTATTCAAGTGAAGACGCTTTAGTGCAAACAGTTTGCGGTGCAATCTGGGCATAAGTAAATGCCACTGCCAACAACTAACATTAGTTTAAACGCTATTCATGTAGAAGTTGGCGGAACATCTGGCACCACCGTGTCTTTAAATGATGCGGATGTTAGAGGCATAGGAGCACCAGATTCTACCTATGATGGTGGCGATGGTATCAATACAACAAGCGGTACCACTATATCTATTGGTGAATTTAGAAACGCACAAGATGTATCACTAAACACCTGGGCAACGTCAGGACTAACTACTGCTCCAGATCCATGGGGATTTCAAAGCTATACTAATGCCTCTATTGCCCAGGTAGGCTGTAACTATGCTCAAAAAGTAGACACTGCTAACGATAGATTAGAACACAGATTTTCTACTTTTAATTCAAGTGCCCCTCAAACATTTTCCTATGCATATCAAGGTTATACGGGATTAGACAGTGCTACCTTTGAGGCAAAAGCAGTATATAGTGTTAGCTCTTCAGGCACCGTTGGTAGTGTAGGCAATCCTACTGCTGGCTCCCCATCGTCAGGAACTTGGACAACGGTTAGCACCTCTTCATACTCTCCTATTTGGCAGTGGACTGTTACTGTTTCTAGTGGTAGTGGAACTAGAAGCTTATCTGGGAGTGCTACTTTTTACATGAGAGCTTCTTTAGGCGGAACTTATTACCCAAACTCTACTGGTTACAACAGTGGCTCTAAAAATATATCTTTAAGTGCAACAAGAGGTACAGCAGGACCTGGAGGCGGAGGTTTATAATGAGTCTAGGACCTATAACCAATGTTCCCTATGTGATTGTCAAACATGACGAAACTACTTTTACTATAGTAGATAATAACACTGAGGAAGACGTGAAAACCTTTGCAACACTAGAAGAAGCAGAAGAATATATGTGGACTAACCTAGTTGATTAGTTAACAAAATGATACAATCATATTTTCACACGGGAGGTGAATTATGGATTTTATATTAGATATAATCACAACTATTACTTATGTAGTTACAGGTGCATCGTTAATTGCAGCTTGGACTCCATCAGAAAAAGATGATAAATGGATCAATAAGTTATTTGGTTACATTGATCTACTTGCACTTAATTTTAAAGTTAAGAAGTAAATAAATGGATGCGGTTGCAATAATAACTGAATTAGGTTTTCCAGTTGCAGCTGCATTCGGATTAGGTTGGTTTATTTATAAACTCATCATGAGAATTGTTGACGGCATGGAAAACAAATTAGATGTCGTTGATCAAAAAGTAGCAGAGCAAATATCTGCTATAGAAGAACGACTAGGCACTAAACTTGATTCCCAACATGGTATTTTGGTAGCATTAATTGACAGGGTGCGAAGTTTAGACAATGAAATCATAAGACAAGATACTCTTATTAAAACTATTCTTGGTGTCCCACAATTAATAGATAGCAACAAAATTGCTAAGGCGGATAGAGATGACCAAAGAAGAGATTAAGAAAGCTAAAGAAAAAGATCTAATAATTAAGATTGTATCCCTAATAGGAATAATTTTATTTGTAGGTATTTTTGTGCAGAATGTAAAAGCAGATGAAATGGTGCATAAATTTAAGTCACCTTCTTTTTCTGGCATTGGAACATCCGCACATTATTTAACCATTGATTCACAAGAGTATCAAAGAAAATTAACTGTTAAGGAAGAGCTGAAAGCCATCCAGGAGCAACTCGAGAGAGATAAAGAAAACACAACCTTGGCTAGATTTATTCGTAACTTAGAGTCAAGAATATATGCACAAATATCCAGGCAGATAGTAGAGAATATGTTTGGAGAAACCCAGTCAACAGAGGGTACTTTTAATTTAGAGGGAAATACAATTAGTTATACTATTGAAGATGGTATGATTACACTAACAATAATTGCAAGCGATGGCTCAGAAACTATTATACAACTTCCTCTTGGTGACTTCTCTTTCTAGTTGTGCATTACTGTTCGACCCTATAGAAAACAATTTACCACCTATTCAAAAATCAGAACCAG
>Ga0222718_10004013_pt1 | contig 12382 bp, 13 predicted proteins | sample C33_27DmetaG_FD_165045 | JGI IMG/M metagenome (GOLD analysis project Ga0222718, IMG submission 165045) | Estuarine water microbial communities from San Francisco Bay, California, United States - C33_27D | ecosystem: Environmental > Aquatic > Marine > Unclassified | place: USA: California... | reverse complement strand
TATAACAATCTGATATATCTAAAACAGGTTCAAATGCCCAAACCTTCTTAAATTTTTTACAAAAATCTTTTGACCAGAAACCTACATTAGCACCTACATCAATTGCAACATCAAACTTATCTACAAAACCTAAAACATAATCTCTATGTGATTGTTGGTATGTAAACTCGCCATTAACTTCTTTCAACATTGATTCAAAATGTGTATCATAATCTGGCAAGTACCAACCCTTAACTAATTTTAATTTCATCTTGGTATTTCTCCGTGTGGTATATGTAGTTCAGTTCTTATTTTACTTTTCATTTCTTTATCTTTAATTAAATATCCTTCTATATGTGTATAACCTTTTTCTCTAGCCCAATAAACTCTCTTATTACCCGTCTGTACATATAGTCCAGGTTTAACTTCACCACTTGCATATAAGTGATGAGGTTTTTTAGGCTTACCGTTTGATTCTTGTTTGATAATGTTCTGTACCCACATTTCAGTATGTGGAGAAACTGTGATAGGATAAATCATGCCATGGTTTTCAAATGATGACCAATAATCAAATTCGTCCATTCTATTTTTTAACCATTCATCTGTTGGCACACATTTGATTTCTGTTAAATCAAATTCTTCAATAGTACCGTATAAACTATCCGGATGTTTTTGTGCTTTTAATACTATTCTCATAACCAACCTTTTGTATGAAATAACTATCTGCAATATCGGAAATAGGATTACCTACTTTTTCTGTATCAAATAGTTTTTTCAAATCAATATTTGTTTCTTTGACAAAGGCTTCGTACATCATATCTTTATCTGCGTTACCTTTGCCTGTTGCACCTTTCTTAACCACAGACGGTACAACGGTGTTATAACCAATTTTTTCTTCAAGTAATCTATATTTAAGAATACCACAGTTTTCAGCAATCTGAAATACTCCTTGGCCTTTCGAACCGAAAGAATATCCCTCGATATAAACTTGTGGATTAATAAGTGGTGAAATAATATCCAATGCGAAATCAGATATGTATGTAAATCTTTGTATCGGGTCAGTCCATTCTTTATGTTCATAACCAATTATCTCCTCACTTATCATTCCCGACCATTTCTTTTTATTGGTCAAATAATAAAACATTAAACCTGCATCGCCGTCTATGTTCACACAAATAGCAGGACTTGTTAAACTATAATCAATCCCAATTATCGTCTTCGTTACTAGATTCGCTTGTCCAGATTTCATCATCTTCCTCTTGTTCAACTTCATATCCACAAAATGGGCAAGTTAAAGGCTCTAAGTCTTGCTCTTCAATATCCCATATTACGGTATATTTAGTTTCACAGGAGGTACAGTTTTTTGTTCTTTTCTCGTTACTCATTATAGTTTAAATTTTTTGAATTGGTCCTTCTTCACATCTTGTTTAACACCACCAATCACATAACTTTCGATTTCTGTTTCTTGTGGTGCGTTCTGTAAGCTTCTGCTGTTTAACCAATGGTCTACCCACGGAAGTGGATTTGTTTTTTGTTCGTACATTGGTGTTAGGCCGATTGCTTTCATTCTTCTGTTCGCCATATATTCTACAAACTGGTGTAACAGTTTTTCGGATAAACCAATCATACTTCCTTTGGAAAATAGATATGTTGCCCACCTTTTCTCCTCTTGTAATGCGTCATCATACATTTTGTAAACTTCTTTTTCATTATCTTTCATAATCTTTAACATATCTTTATCGTCACCATTACGCCAGTTATTAATAACTGTTTGTGACATAGCTAAGTGTTGACTTTCATCTCTTGCAATAAAAGAAATAATCTTAGCAGAACCTTCTAATAGTTTAAGTTCACCAAACGCAAATGAACAAGCAAATGATACATAGAACCTTAGGCCTTCTAAGATGTTTACTGTACACATTGCCAAATACATTTTCTTTTTAAGTTCTTGTAAGTCAACTTTATCTTTATTTAAATGCCACTGATAACCTAAATTAATTAGTTCATCATAAGTTCTAGTTACTGACTCACTTCTCTTTTCAATCTTTTCATCTTCAATAATTGTGTCAAACACATCATTAGGATTAGAATACAAGTTTTTAATAATGTATGTATAACTTCTACTATGGATTGTTTCAATAAAATCCCATGTTACAATACAACCCTCTAATTCAGGCAATGATACAAATGGTAAAAAGGCCAAACATGGACCTCTACCTTGTACGCTATCTAACATAGTTTGATATTTTAGATTAGATGTAAAGATAAACTTTTGTTGTTCATTTAACAAATGATAATCGTTTCTATCTTTTTGTAAAGATACTTCTTCAGGTCTCCAAAAATAACCTAATTGCTGTTGGTTCAACTTATCAAATATAGGATATTTCATATCACTATATTGTTGCACTTGTAAGTCTTCACCAAAAAACATTGGTTGTTTTGTGAAGTCTAATCCTTTTGTTTTGTTAAATACGCTTGCCATTTATTTTCCCTCTTTCAGCTCATAAAAAAATTCGTCACTATCGCCTGCTGTCCACTTTTGTTCACATTCTACCGAATACTCTTGTGTGGACACCTTAAAGTCTGGAAACTTTAGTTCAGACGGCGACAATGACTTGTCATAAAAGATTACTCGGTTATTAGGTTGAGCGGCAAAATAGCCGTTCTCTAATTTCAATATATTAAATGACTTATGTTGTGAAGGTATTTCACTATAAGTCACATTTCTTTCTAAATTCGTTGAGTTAGCATTGTCTATAGTAAACATATACCAACCATTGTACCACTTCTTTTGTGGCGACAAATACTTACATTGATTGCCACTTAGCATTTGTTTTTCAACTATTGCAATATCATAACTAAAACAATCCCACAGTTGAAGTTCAGTTAGAGGTACTTCGCCCTCATAATCTTTCTTCCAAACAAAAGCTGATATAGGTAACTTATCATATAAAGCACCATACTCAGGTAAGTATGTTTCAAAATACAATGCTCTACCTTGTATAGATTTTGCCGTTACCCAAACACCCTCAGTTAATTCTCCATGACCTTTTTGGCCATCATAAAGGTATTCTTTTTTGACAAACACATCTATATGAGGTGTATTTACACACAGGTAAGCCATCTAACCTCCTAGATTGTGCATGAATCACAATTTTCTTCGTCTAGTAATTCAGCTGTTGTTGTTTGCTGTTCCTCTACATTATCTTTCCAACCAACTGGATGAGATGGTTCATCAATATCTTTCTTAGCATCATATGTGTTTTGATAATATGATGTCTTCCAACCATACTTGTAAGTGTTCAAAAGGTCTTGTGCCATAGCAGACACAGGTACCTGATTTTCTTCATAATGTTCAGGATTGTACGACCAGTTACCAGAAATTGCTTGGTCAAAATACTTCTGCATAACTGCAACGATATTTATATATCCATTGTTGTCTGGCATATCCCATAATAAAGTATAATTATTTTTCAATGTCTGATACTGAGGCACAATCTGTTTCAATGTACCTTTTTTAGACTTCTTAATACTTAAATAATCTCTAGGTGGTTCAATGCCGTTAGTAGCATTAGAAACCACACTAGAGCTTTCAGATGGCATTTGGGCTGTGAGTGTGCTATGTCGTAGCCCATGTTTTAGAATATCTTTCCTTAGATGCTCCCAATCGTATTTGAAATCTGGTTTCACCAGTTCATCTACTTCTTTTTTGTAAGTATCAATAGGTAAGATGCCATCGGAATATTTTGTTCTGTTAAAGTATTCACAAGGACCTTTTTCTTCAGCAAGGTCATTCGAAGCGGCCAATAGATAATATTGGAATGCTTCTGTTAATTCATCAACTAATTTTAATGCGGCTTTATCACCATATTTTACTTTATGTTTTGCTAGATAATGTGCAAGACCAATATACCCAATTCCTAAACTTCTACGAGCTTTGGTAGATATTTCTGCGGCCTTAACAGGATATTTTTGATGGTCAATAATTTCATCTAAACTTCTAACTGCTAAGTCACATAATGGTTCTAATTCTTCTACATTGTTAATCTTACCAACATTGATTGCACTTAAAATACATAATGCAATCTCACCACTACCGTCAATGTGTTGAATAGGGTCTGTAGGTAATGTAATCTCCTGACATAAGTTTGACATATAAACTCTATCTTTAAAACTAGAATGAGTATTACAGTGGTCAATATTCATAATATAGATACGACCAGTTTCAGCTCTTTCTTTGAGTAAATCAAAAAGGAGTTCTTGTGCTCCGATTTTCTTTTTTGAAACACTTGTTTTTCGTTCTGCTGTTTCGTAGATTTCATCAAACTCTGGTGTTCCCCACGCTTCGTACAACTCTGGCACTTCATGTGGTGAAAACAAGGTAATGTCTTCATCATTAATAAATCTTTCATAAAATAATTTTGATAACTGAATAGAATAGTCTAACTTTCTAACTCGGTTATCTTCAGTACCTTTATTATTTTTGAGAACAATAATATCTTCTATTTCTTTGTGCCAAATAGGGAAGTGAACCGTTGCACTCCCACCTCGTACACCGTTTTGAGTACAACACTTAACCGTTGCTTCAAACTTTTTGAGGAAAGGTATAACTCCTGTGTGTTGGACTTCACCGCCTCTAATTCTGGAGTTAATACCCCTAATTCGCCCAGCGTTAATACCGATACCAGCCCTTTGTGCAACATAGTTACCAATAGCCATATCACTAGAGAAAATACTAGGCAAAGTATCATCAACATCAACCAACACACAACTAGCATACTGCCTAATAGGTGTCCTAACGCCGGCCATAACCGGTGTAGGAATGTTGATTTTAAATCTGCTAATAGCGTCATAATATTTTTTAACATATGTCATTCTTTGGCCATTTTTGTAGTTTTTAAAAATAGTAGCCGCAATTAACATATACATAAACTGAGGCGTTTCAAAAACTTGACCATTGCTCCTATCTTGTACTAAATATTTGTCAATAACTTGTCTTAAACCAGCGTAAGTGAAATCATAATCTCTTTCGTGGTTAATCCAGTTCTCCATTCTATCAAACTCGGCCTTTGTGTACCAATTTAAGATTTCGGGGTCATAGACACCTTTATCTACACCTGCTTTTACATGGTCATAGATGTGTGGGTGGTCCCAAAGTTTACCCATAACTTGTTTTCTTAAACTAAACAATAAAAGTCTAGCAGCTACAAATTGGTAATTTGGATGTTCTAATGAAATTAAGTCTGAAGCCGACTTGATAAGAATTTGTTGAATTTCATCTGTTGAAATGCCATCATAAAATTGTAAACCTGAATTCATCTCAACTTGTGAAGAAGAAACACCGGCAATATCTTCACACGCATACTCAACCATCTCATGGATTTTTTCAATGTTTAGAGGTTCTTTGCCTCGGCCGTTTCTTTTTATTACTTTGATTTCTGTTTCCGTCATTCTATCCCCTATATCTTTTTCCAATTATTTAATTTAGTCAAGGCAGTTAATTTATTGCAAGTGTTGGTACTTATAATATCAGAAATCTCCGTTTTGTCAAGTCCTGATAAAATCATATCATTAATATCTTTATGTTTTATTTCTTCTGGCCACACCACCAAGTTGTAATCTTTTTCAACAACTTTATACATTCTATCAACAATCTCTTTGTTTCGAGGTTCGTTATCAAATATATATGTGATTTGTTCAGCCGGCACTCTATCAAAAAATAAATCAGCACCACCCATTGCAAGAGAATTTTTTAAGAACAAACTATCTAAAGGTCCTTCAACTATTAGTATTTGTTCTTGTAAGTTAATTCTCTCCATGCCATAAATTTTTCTTTTGTTTTCGTCTAACTTAATCGTTACATACTTTGGTTGTTCGTTACCAAAGGCACGACCTTGAAAGGCAAATAACTTACCAGTTGCATCATAAAAAGGAATAACTAATCTTGGATGGTCATTCTTAATTACAATGTCTTGTTTTACTTTCTTTACCAGCTCGTAAAACTTGTCCACCAGATACAACTTGTCGTAGTGTTCTTCTGGTAGTTTTCTGTTTTTAACATATTGTTTTGCTGGATGTTTATCATCTAATTCACTTATCTTTTTATAACTATCAAGTATAGTCTTGTCTTCAAACACAGGTTTGAAGCTCATTTTAAACTTCGGCTTAGGGGTCGCTGGTGCCGAGCGTTTATAGCGTTCTAGCAAATATTCTTCATAGAGTTTTGGGTCTATGAATTTTATGAAATTTGCGAGGTTTTGACCTTCGCCACAATTGTGGCATTTGAAGAACATATCGTTCTTTACACGATACAGATATGCTCTTGCTTTGGTTTTATTCTTCTTCGAATCACCGCAATGGGGACACCTGAAGTTGAATAGATAATCGCTCTTCTTTTTGAATAATTGAAGGCGTGATGAAACATCATTAATAAATTTTAAATCAATATAACTCGACATAGCAAACACCAATAATACACTAAACCTGACTAAAAGTCAAGCCTAGGTTAGGACATCATTTCGATAATTCTTGCGAAATTTTTAGATAGTATGAAGCCAATAACTATGGCACCACCCATAATAATCCAACGATATTTCTCTAGTATACCAACTCTGGCGGAAAAGTCAAGCTTGAGGGACTTGATTTCTACTAATAATCTTTTTTCTACTTGTTGGATTTCTCTTGTAAGGTCTCTATGTACTTGGTCTATTTCGGATGCTCGTTCTTTTAATTTATCAAATATGATTTCATCAATTTGTTCTTGTCTTTGTATTTTCTCCTCATGGACGGCCAACATCTGTTTGATAGATGTCGATATGTCTGTCAGTTTTTCTATAGTAGTGTCCAGCCTTTGATTGATATTGTTTACATTTTCAATATCCTTTTTAAGGCCTTCTAACTGCACTTTTAATTCTGTTGTTCCGTTATTATTTTCCATGAATATCCTACAATCTCTTTTGGAGACGATTTGTTAAAAGAACGGTCTCAGGTTCTTACTTGTCTATACACATAAGGTATACTTAATTAAATTGACCGTATAATAGTATTTAGTATTTTTAAGCCGTCAGTTTTAGTTCACCGTTTCGCAACTTCCTTTCCATCTCTATACGATAGAGTTTAGCAATACATCTGCGTCTGCGTCTATCTTTTTGTTTTCGTACTCTACTCCATAATAAACAGTAAGTTTCAAATTTGTTTTTTTTCTCACTTCGCCATTGTTTAATAACCAGTTTTCTAAGTTTCCTTAGTTGAAGTTGTGTAAGCAAATTTATCTCCTATTTTATTTTGTTGAAAACATCACAGGTTTATAGATTGTAATTAGTTCCTCCTTCCCTTTAACTTTAATTTTATCTACCTCAATAGATTTAATCTTACTTAATTTCTCCATTGTGTGTGAAGAATATAATACAGGCACGACATTACCTTTTTCGTCTTTGTAATTTCGTGTTGCAGCTTCTAGTCTAGCAGCCAAGTTAACTGCATCACCTATAACTGAGTAGTCAAATCTTGTATCACTACCCATATTACCAACAATACAAGTACCAGTATTAACACCAGAACCTATATTGATTTCAGGCAATCCTTTTTCTTTTAATACTTTCTTAATTTGTTCAGTTTCGTTTGCACACTCTATAGAAGTCTTAACAGCCATCTCCGCATGGTTTGGACAGTCGAGGGGTGCGTTCCAGAAGGCCATTATACAATCACCCATATATTTGTCAATAGTACCACCGTTATCTAATACTATCTTTGTCATTCTATTTAAGTAATCATTTATTATTTCTACAAGGCCTTCGGGGTCATCATTGTTTTTGTAATGTTCAGAAATAGGTGTAAATCCTACAATGTCCATGAATAAGAAAGACATTTCTTTTCTTTCACCACCTAATTTTAATTTACTAGGGTCTTTCTGTAATATTGCAACTTGTCTAGGATCCAAATAAGTTTCAAATTGTTTTCTTATTTGCTGTTTCTGTAAAAACTCTAAAATAAATCTATTGAATACAGAATGAAAACCTACTATCGTTACAACAATGATAGGCCAACTTGCATCTGCCAACATAGCATAATTGTCAAATAGATACTTTGCTGTATATACTAATGCAACATATGTTCCTACTAATGTAACACCAATTAACCAATAAGGTCCAAATCTAACAACAATAATTAAAACACCTGCAATTAAAAATGCAAGAGCTAATTCTGCCATTAAACTTAAATCATATCGTTGAATATTTTTACCACTGATTAGTGTTTCTAATGTTGATGCACCTAATTCATAAGCATATCTTTCGCCTACTGGTGTAGCAATGATACCACCTAATCCTTCTGCACTCATGCCTATGATTACAGTTTTACCTGCAAGTGTATCAAACTGGTCAATGTCAGCGGCTGATACTGTCTGATAATCTTTATTCCACCTCAACCATATTCTACTATGTGGGTCTGTATAGATTGGTTTAAACCCTCTAACTGATAATGCAATAATACCAGAGTAATCTGTTTTTACTCTATATGATTGTTGACCATATGCAACTCTTAAAACTTCTAATGCAACTGATGGATAAGTTTCGTCACCTACTCTAATGATTAAAGGTATTCTTCTTGTAACACCATCAACTTCAGGTGCTGTATTTAAAACACCAACACCACTTGCCTTTTTACCTAATTGTTCTATAGGTCCTAACATACCAGGCCATTCAAACATATAGTCTAAAGGATTATTACCTGAACCTACTTTTGCAACACCTCTATTAACTGCATTTTTATTTGTCTGTGTTGTACCTAATTGGCCAATGACTACAAATTCTGATACTGCTTCTGCAAATAAATCATCACCACCTAATCTATCTGGTTCTGAAAATAAAATAGGTACTACAATAACACCAACATCTACCTGTCTTAAATTAAAAATTATATCTGCTAATACTTCTCTATTCCAAGGCCATTGTCCATATTTTTCTATGGCCTTTTCATCAATGGTTACTACACCGATATTTTGTGAGGTTTCTTTTTGCTCAGATTGAAGTAATAGGTCAAAGGACTTTAACCTAAGTATCTCTTTGATTTGAGGGTCTTGTAGCCCTATAAATGTCAATGCAAACAATGTAACAAAAGCAATTGTCCAATGAGTTAATAATTTCTTCATCATTCCTATTTAGTTTAAATAAATCGGTTTATGACAAACTGTCATACCTGTGTGATATTGTTTTACACAAGTATATTCTGCCTTGTCTTCCCACTTCCAATTTTTACCTCTATACCAAGGTTTCTCAGCCAATAGCTTTTTTATCTTTTCATTTTTATATTTTGATTGACCTACTCTATAATCACTATGACAAGCAGCTGCCTTATTCCAATTGGGTGCATATTTTTCAACACACTCTTTCATAACTTGATTACTAATTGATTCTGCACTTGCTATTTTCCAACTAAAGATACAAAATAAAATAACAAATACTATTGCTATAACTTCTTTCATGTGTAAATCCTTATTGTCCTTGTGTCACGGATACTGAACATCCTCCTGATGTTTGGCAATCTTGTGTAAGTGAATAAGATTGTGCCGTACCGCCTTGTTGTAGTAAATCTAAATCAGTACCATAGCTTCCTGTTATCGAAACTGTAGCACTATGTGATGCACTACCTGTTTGTATCATATCAACATCATTATAAGAATTGTATACAGTTAAATTCATTGTCTTATCTTGGTTACTTTCTTGCCTCATATAAACATCATTATTACTGCCATAAATGTATGTGATATTACTATGTTCATGTCCTGAATTATTTGACCTTTGACTTCCCAAAAATGTATTATTTGAACCATGAATATCTAATCTTACAAAGTGACCGCCATATTCATAATTATCTGGTGTTAAAGTTGTACCTGAATTTGTTACATGATAACCTTGGTAAAAATCAACATCATTACTATTACCTGAAATATGAAATTCAAATCTATCGCCACCACAAGGTGTTTGATTACATAATTGTTTTAGATTTAAATTATTATTATTGCCGTCTAAATCACCACCCCAACTAGCACCACTTCCCCATAAAGAAGTATAACCTATATAAGCATCATCACCTTTTTGGTCTATTGTAACCGTATTGCCTGAACCACCTACTGAGAAATCTATTTTATTATCTTCTCCTTCTTGTGTAGAATTTAAAGTGAAATCGTCATTACCTGTACCTATTTGATTAATGTATAATTCATTTGATTTAGCCTCATTAACAGTTGCCATATATAATATTATTCCAAATAAAATAATTGTTAATCTTACTAAAAATCTTTCGAACATTTTATCTTTGGTTAATATCAATGTTTGATACCCCACCATCTCCTATTATGTAATCTTGTGTAACAAAATCATCTTGTTCTAAGTTAATAACATACTGACTATTTTTATCTAATTTAATTCTTACAAAATTTTGTGAGCTCTCTCTTTGAAATAACCAGTAAGTGCCGTTATCAATAATAATAATACCTGTTGTTTCATCTTGTCCTGTCTTTTGTTTTTTCTTCACAAAAACATTTGTCAATTCACTTAAAAAACTTTCTGCTAATACTTTGTTTATTTGGTCAAGTACATCTGCTAAAAAGTCTTGTGCTAGATAATCAATATCTAATTCTGTCTGCCATTGGTCTTCACTTTGAGCCAATAAGTCCATATTCAATACATCAATTTTAAGAAAGTCTATACCTAATATGTCAGCAGTATCTCGTGTATCTTTTTCATTTTTTAAATCATCATCATACTTTGGTGGTTTTAATATAAGTAGATTACTAATCATACTTTCATCTATATCTGCTAACACAGGTTTCTTCGGTTTACTTTCAGGTGCCTCAACTCTTGTGGCCTGAAATGCCTGATTCATTATAACCTGACCTGCATCTGATTCAACTGCAATTTCACCTACCAAACAATTACCATCTGTGTCGCAACTTGGTAGAAGTATAATAGTTGAACCACCAATCTCATCAACTATCATTGCAAAGTCCGTACCTCTAACTGATATAGAAGCTGTCGGTGTTTTTATCTTTACATTTTCTTTAAAGTCTTTCGCAATCTGGCCTGAGGCATATCTTACTGTGCCTAAGGCCGCTGTCATAGTTAATTCACCTTTGTTATTTGCTGGGTCATAAACAAACTCATCAATTAAAAGTTTTGAATGTTCAGTAACTTCAACTCTGGTATCATCAACAAAATTAATTGCCGTTTTACCATTGCCAGTTATTACCTCATCATAAGAAAAAACTTCTAATGATTGTTTTGTTTCTACCTTATCTCCTGCGTCACGCTTAATGCTTCCGTTACCCTTATGCTCGGCTACTTCGCCTATCTTAGCATAAGCAGAATTGAATAAACATAAACTAGAGATTAAAATAACAAAGAGTAATCTCATTGTTAATCACGCTGAGTTATGTCAATATCAAAGTCATCACCTGTTACATCTAAATCAACTGTATTGTCATAAACACCAGATTGTGTTACATCAACTGTGCCACCACCACCTGTAATATCAATTGTAAGTGTGTGGCCATTAACATCACCGTTTCCGTCAATGTCAATAGTTGTTGCAACTCCCTCATCTGCGTTTGCTGAGTTAGTTGATAATGATGCTGAGTTATCAATTGTTACTGATACAGCTGCACTTTGACCGTCAATTGTACTTGTTGTAACATTGTTGTCACCTGTTATTGTGAAACTTACAGTAGAGCTTGAAGCGTCTGCTGTTTCACCAATATCAAAATCAAATGTGTTATCATCACCAGTGGTTGTAATATTAAGTGTTACAGTATCACAATTACCTGATGTTGTTGAGCTACATAGTAAGTCAACGGTGTTAGATGAACCTGTAAATGCCCATGTGCCTGTGTATGTTGCACCTTTAATTGTTGCATCTATCTGGTTACTATCGCCTGTTTGTGTTATGGAAAATGTCATTGTATCGCCATTTAATACCATATCTCCAGCCGAAGAGTCACCTATTTCGTTGTTTTGTCCGTCCTGTGTTATATCCAAATCTAAGCTGTCGCCAACTTGTTCTATGTAAATGTCATTCGACAAAGCAACACCACCCCATAACAAAAACAATAATATAGATGTTATTATAGTTCTATTCATCATTGTTTTGTCCTTCGTTAGTGTGTTGGTTTATGGTGTGAGTTTCAGGATATTTGTATTTCCACAATCCTTTATCCACACCTTCTTTTATAATCTCAACTACCCCTTGTTCAATAGCCGCTCGGACTGCATAATTAACGGGTTCATTTGTAGTATATCCTGTTTCTAGTTCTAAGGCTTTTGTTCCCATGTCTAAGAATCTAAAAACATCCGCACCGCCACCTACAGAAGCAATTGTCTTTTCTGTAGCCACGGTTAATAAAACTTCT
>Ga0222718_10004010_pt1 | contig 12384 bp, 15 predicted proteins | sample C33_27DmetaG_FD_165045 | JGI IMG/M metagenome (GOLD analysis project Ga0222718, IMG submission 165045) | Estuarine water microbial communities from San Francisco Bay, California, United States - C33_27D | ecosystem: Environmental > Aquatic > Marine > Unclassified | place: USA: California... | reverse complement strand
AAGCGCACCGTGTCCCGCTACCTGCGACCGCGCTGCGCTCGACGATGCCGAGTCGAGTGGATCGCGCTCTACGGACTCGACCGCTGTGGTCCCGACCGCCGCGCCCGACATCTGGAGAGGGTCGGCCAGCGGGTCACCTCACTGCTGAGCTGATCGCGACAGCGACCTCGGCGGCGACCGCCGCGTTGTTCTCCGCGAGCGCCAGGTTCGCCGGAACGCTGTCGCCACCGGTGGCGGCGCTGATGCGGGCGAGCACGAACGGTGTGACGGCTGCCCCGCGGATGCCCTCGGCCGCGGCATCAGCGAGCGCTTCGGCGAGCGCCGAATCGATCGTCGTCGGGTCGATCTCATCGTCAGCCGGGATCGGCACGGTCAGCAGCACCCCGCGCTCGGGGCGCGTACGCGCGGCGAGCACCGCGGCGACCTCTCCGGCCGACTCCACCCGATGCGGCACTCGGAGACCGCTCGATCGGGTGTAAAAGGCGGGGAGGTCGTCGTGATGCCATCCGAGCACCGGGACACCGGCCGTCTCGAGATACTCGAGGGTGCGAGAGAGATCGAGGAACGCCTTGGCCCCGGCGCACACCGTCACCATCGGATGGGAGGCGATGGCATCGAGATCAGCGCTGACATCCCCGGTGGCCGCGACCTCGCGGTGAACGCCACCGATGCCGCCGGTCGCGAAGACCGAGATCCCAGCCGCTGCCGCCAGCGCGAGGGCCGCCGAGACAGTGGTGGCACCGAACTCCCAACCTTGGGCCATGGCCACCGGGAGATCGCGCTCGGCTGCCTTACGCGCGACACCGAGAATCCGATCATGCTCATCCTCGGAGACACCCACCCTCGGCACACCGTCGAGGACGGCTGTGACCGCGGGGACCGCCCCTCGGCGCTCGACCGCCTCGAGACAGCGGCTGAGGGCCTCTCGGTTGGCCGGTGACGGCAATCCGAGATGGGAGAAGATCGTGGACTCGAGCGCGACGACCGGATGCCCTGCACGGATCGCCGCCGCGACGTCGGGAGCGAGGACCGGATCGATCACGAGGTCAGTGTTGCCGGGCTCATCGGTCGCGGACGAATCTGGAGACCACCTCGACGTGGTGACTGCCGGGGAACAGGTCAAGGGCGATCGCCGATTCGAGACGGAACCCCGCCTCAGCCAGCAGGGCCGCGTCGCGGGCCATCGACACAGGGTCGCACGAGACCAAGCCAAGCACCTCGGGCCGGAGCCGTTCGACAGCCGCGACTCCCGGCCGTCCAAGACCGGATCGGGCTGGATCGGCGATCACGACATCGCACGGCGCGGCATCGGCGGACGCCCGCCAGGCCCCCACCTCGGAGGTCGCGACATCGATCTCAGCCGGCGGTGGGTCGAGGCGCGGCAGGTTGACGAGGGCATCCGATGTCGCCGACCGCGAGCTCTCCACCACCGTCAGGCGTCGTGCGGAGGAGCCGAGACCTGCGGCGAGGAGCCCGACACCGCCATAGAGGTCGACGAGATGCTCGGCGTCTGAGCACTCAGGAACGACACGGGCGAGGGTCCGGATGAGGAGGCGGGCCGCCGCCGGTCCGCTCTGGAAGAACGAGCCGGCGGATACCCGGAGCCTCACGGGACCGCCCGGTGAGTCGACGACCTCCTCGATGGCCGCGTCACGACCGGTGCGCGTCTCCACGGGCAGCCCCGACACCTCTCCGGCCCGACGATCCCACCGGGCGGTCGACCCGCCATCGTGGTCGGACACCCGGACGGTGACCTCAAGGCCTGGGCTGAGGGTCATCCCGTCGAGCAGCTCAAGTAGGCGCGGGTGGGCCACCTCGCATCCGGTGATCGGCACCGCAGTGTTCGATGACTCCATTCTGAGCGCGGGTCGTCCCGACTCGTCACCGACTACCCGCATCGTCGTGCGGTAACCGGTTCGCGGGACGGAACCACCATCGAGGACATCGAGGTCGATGCGAGCCGTCCGACGAAGGGCCTCCACAACCACACCGACCTTGTGCGACATGTGCGCGGCATCAGCCACTTCGGCCCAGTCGCACCCGCCGCATCCGGCCCGTCTCGCGGCGCAGCTCGCTTCGACTCGATCCGTCCCGCTGGAGACGACCGAGAGGAGCCGCACTCGCGACCAGTCGCGGCGGGCATCGATCACCGTGGCCCTGATGCGATCCCCGGGAACGGCTCCGCGCACGAAGACGACCCTCCCGTCAGCCGAGCGGGCGAGGGTCTCACCGCCGGCGACGAATCTCTCTGGCTCGAGTTCGACCTCATCGCCGACAGCCAGCGGGCCGTCCGGTGGCATCCCCAGATGCTAGACCCCGGCTCGATCAGCTCGGCACCCCGCAGCCCGTAGGAGCCGACCAGCCGGAGTCCGCCCGTCGGAGGCATCGAGTCTGAGCGACCGGCGCCTAACCTCGGCCCATGGCGCGCCCGATCCAAATCGCCCCTTCCGTGCTGCCGGCCGACTTCGCGCGACTCGGCGAGGAGGTGGCCGCCCTCGAGGAGGCCGGTTGCGATCTCATCCAGTGGGATGTCATGGACGGGAACTTCGTTCCGAACCTCACGTTCGGACCTGATGTGATCGCCGCCGCCCGCCGTCACACGTCCCTACCGTTCGAAGCCCATCTGATGGTCTCTGATCCCGATCTGATGGCCGGTCGCTACGTCGAGGCCGGATGCTCCCGACTGATCGTGCACGTCGAGGCCTGCCAGCACCTGCATCGGACCCTCCAGAACATCGCGTCCCTCGGGGCGACCGCAGCTGTCGCCCTCAACCCGTCGACGCCCGCGACCGAGATCGCTCACATCCTTGACCTCATTGACCTCGTGCTCGTGATGACCGTCAACCCGGGATTTGGCGGGCAGGCCTACATCGCGTCGATGGAGCCGAAGATCTCTGAGGTGCGCGCCATGATCGATGCCGCCGGTCTGGCCGACACAGTTGACCTCGAGGTCGATGGTGGGATCTCGGCGACGACGGTGAGCGGTGCCGCCGCTGCCGGAGCCAATCTCCTGATCGCCGGTAGCGCGCTCTATCGGCACCCCGAGGGCCTCTCAGCCGCGGTGACCGAGCTGCGTTCCCTCGCCTCGGCGGCTCGCCCGATCTGAGCCCGGGTCAACGACGGCGGAGCGATCGAAGGAAACCGGCGGCGCTGACCCGCAGGAGAGCCAGCAGGAAGATCACCGCCACGACGATCGCGAACGGCACCACGACGGTCGCAGCGAGTCGCGTTCGATCCTCTACAAGGTTGTCGAGGAGTCCGGTCTCGACCTCCATTCCGATCGGGGTGAGGGTCAGGATCGGATCCTCGAAGTCGGGGCAGATGACGTCGTCCTCGGACACGCCGATGATCTCGTCGCCGGCGAAGTTGATCGGCTCGGGAGCGAGCTTGGACACGAGGATCCCGATATCCGGGTCGATCTCCGCGCCGACGAGGTATCGCTCGCCCGGGTCGAGGTACTGAGCGTCGTATCCGAAGCGGACGTCGACCAATCCGCCGCGGTCGAAGGAGCCGAGTTCGCCGGCGCGCACGGTCACGTCGGTGAAGCGGACCGTGCGATCGTCGGTGGCGGCGACCTCGCCGAGGAACACCACGTCTGGCGATTCGGGCGCGGCGCAACCGAGAGGCACGGGCACGAGGGGAAGGGTGTCGGGAGTCGTCCCGGCCACGACGCCCTCGTCGATCGTCACACCTTCATCGGAGGGAGGCTCATCTTGAGCAAGCACGGTGCCTGAGGTGAGCGCGCCGACGGCAGCGAGAAGGGCGATGGCGAGGCTGACGCGACGCGGACCCACACCCGAACAGTACCGAGGGACCGCTGCGGGCGGCCGTCAGCGGCCCCGGAAGACGGGGTCACGCTTGTCGATGAAGGCCCTCATTGCCTCGGCGACGTCCTCGGTCGTGAAGGTCACGGTCTGCGCGAGACCTTCATCGTCGAGCGCCTGCTCGAGCGTGACGTCAAAGGAGTTGTTGAGAAGTCGCTTCGACATCGCGAGGGCGATCGGCGGGCCAGCAGCCAATCGGGTGGCGATCGAATCGACCGTCGCGTCGAGTTCGGCTTCCGGCACCACTCGGTTCACCAGTCCGATCCGATCGGCCTCGGTGGCATCGATGATGTCGGCGAGCAGGACGAGTTCTTTCGCACGGTGCATGCCGACCAGCCGCGGCAGGAGCCACGAGCCGCCGAAGTCGACGACGAGTCCGCGGCGAGCGAAGATCTCGGAGAACCGGGCGCCCTCGGCGGCGATGACCAGATCGCAGGCGAGCGCCATATTGAGACCGGCACCGGCAGCCACCCCACGCACCTTCGCGACGGTCGGTTGAGCGAGGCGCTGAAGCGACAGGCAGAGGTCGCCGATGTGCCGCATGGAGTGGAGCATGTGACGCGAGCGGGTCTCCTCTCCCGACACGTCGGCCCCCGAGCAGAAGTCACCTCCAGCTCCGGTGAGGACCACGGCGCGCACCTCGTCGGCGGAGTGGAGAGCGCGGACCACGTCCGACAATTCCTCCCACATCACCGAGTTGGCGGCGTTCTTGCGGCGCGGCCGGTTCATCGTGATTGTGACGACGCGGTCGACCTCGTCGACGATCAGCGTTTCGTAGGGCCCCCACGGCATCGCCTCACCATACTGATGGCCATGGGATTCAATCCGTACCGGAGATTCCGCGCCCGGCCCTCCGACTACCTGCTCGTGGCCAGCGCGCTCGCAGTGGCGGCGGGTCTCGTCATGTGGGGCGTGTTCGGCTGATCCGTCGTCGCTCCTTGAGCATCAGAACGCGGCCTCATACCGCTCGATGGTCACGCCGACGATCGCCACGACGTCAAAGCGGAACGAATCGACCTCGGGCCGGCTGAGCCGGATCCACTCCTCGGCCGCTCGCCGCAGCCGTCGCTGTTTCGCCGGGCTGACGGCAGCGGTCGGCCCGCCATGGGAGTTCCGGGCGCGGGCCTTCACCTCGCAGAACACGATCAGATCGGCCTGCCCAAGAATGAGATCGATCTCGCCGTGCCGGCATGACCAATTCCGCTCAACGACGCGATACCCGTCGCGGCGGTAGTTGAGGGCGGCGAGCCGCTCGCCCCACTCGCCTCTAGCTGCTGCCGCCGACATGCGTCCTCCTCCGGGCCCGGTCGGGCCATCGATGGGGACGCTCTCAGGCGTCGATGCAGCGAGTGGTCAGAAGTCGCGCTTCTCGCGGATGCGAGCCGACTTACCGAGACGGTCACGCAAGTAGTAGAGCTTCGCGCGTCGGACGTCGCCGCGCTTGACGACCTCGATCTTCGCGACGGTGGGCGTGTGCACTGGGAAGGTGCGCTCGACGCCGACGCCGTAGCTGAGCTTGCGGACGGTGTAGGTCTCGTGGAGACCTCCGCCCTGGCGGGCGATCACATCGCCCTGGAATACCTGGATGCGCTCCTTGCCGCCCTCGACGACGCGGACGTGAACCTTGAGCTCATCGCCGGCCTGGAAGTCGGGGATGTCGTCGCGGAGCTGGTCGGAGTCGATGAGGTCGGTGGTCTTCATGGCGTGCTCTCTCGTGGAGTGGTGGGACGACCCTCTTCGGGCGCCCGTCCGGCCGGGGCAGGATACGGGACCGGGGGGAACTCTTCCAACAGGCGGCGATCGGCTTCGGTGAGGCCACCGGCAGCCTCGACGAGCTCAGGACGAGCGGCGAGGGTGCGGTGAAGGGCCTGAGCGCGCCTCCAGCGAGCGATGAGCGCGTGGTCTCCCGATCGCAACTCCTCGGGCACCACCCACCCGCGGAACTCCGCCGGACGGGTGAACTGGGGTTCCTCGAGGAGTCCCGATCCGGCGAAGCTCTCGGTCTCGGGACCCTCCGCGTTACCCATGACGCCGGGAAGCAGTCGGGTCACCGCCTCGATCACGAGGCAGGCCGCTACCTCTCCCCCAGCGAGCACGACATCACCGACGCTGAGCTCGCCGTCGACGAGATGCTCGGTGATGCGATGGTCGACACCCTCGTAGCGCCCACAGAGCAAGCTGAACCCGTTGGTCTCGGCGAGTTCGCCAGCCATCTCCTGATCAAAGCGCCGCCCCCCGGGCGAGAGCAGCAGCAGGGGTCGCGGCGGGTCAACCGCCTCGACGCAGTCGAAGACGGGCTCGGGGCGCATGAGCATTCCGGCTCCGCCACCGAAGGGACTGTCGTCGACGGTGCGGTGATTGTCAGTGGTGTGATCCCGTGGATCGTGCACTCGGAGGTCGACTGTTCCGGCGCGGCGAGCGCGACCGAGGAGGCTCTCCGAGCAGAACCCGTCAACCAGCCCGGGGAACAGGGTGAAGACATCGATCCTCACGACTCGAACACCTCGAAGAGTCCCTCGGGCGGGTCGATGAGGATTCGTCCGGCCCCCGATTCGACAATGAAGACCGAGGGGACGAGCGCGCCGTTATCGAGTTCGAGGAGATCGGAGGCCGGGTTGGCGATTACCGAGACGCAGGTGCCCCGAGCGGTCCCGTCGCGATCGACCACCGTCGATCCGACCAACTCATGCACCCACAGCGCCGTCGGGTCGTCGATCGGCTCGGCGCGGATGGGTCGTCCAGCGAGGGCCTCGGCAGCGTCACGACCATCGACCCCCTCAAGGTGGATCACGCGCTTGGAGCCCTGCATTCGGCTCGACGCCACGGTCCGCCACTCGTCGCCGATCAGCAGACGAGCTCCGACTGCGACACGCTCAAGGCGATCGGTCGACAGGTTGACCACCAGGTCACCTCGGACGCCGTGGGCTCGTCCGAGCCGGCCGACCTCGAGCAGCTCGGGCCCAGACATGGGAGGGGATCAGTCGTCGAGGAACTCGATGTCGACCTCGACGCCGTCCTTGGAGGCAGCGGCGCGGGTGACGGTGCGGATGCTCGCGGCGGTGCGACCGCGACGGCCGATGACGCGGCCGAGATCTCCGGGACCAACCCGCACATCGAGGCGGACGCGGTCGCCGTCGTCGGTGGTCTCGACGGTCACCTGCTCGGGGTCGTCGACGATCGAGCGGACGATGTGGGTGAGGACGGCTGCGGCCGTGCCTGCTGAGGTGCCCACGGTCACTTCGCGGCCTTGAACTGCTCCATGGCGCCCGAGATCTCGAGCAGCTTGGCGACCCGCTCGGTCGGCTGCGCGCCCTCGGAGAGCCACTTCACGGCCTTGTCGTTGTCGACGGTGAGCACGGAGGGATCCTGTCGGGGGTCGTAGTGACCGAGGATCTCGATGAACTTGCCGTCGCGCGGGGAGCGCGAGTCGGCCGCGACGATGCGGTACTGCGGCTGCTTCTTCTTGCCGATTCGGGTGAGGCGCAACTTGACTGCCATGTGAACTGTCTCCTGGGGCACTGAGGAACCTCGGCAGGCTATCGGGAGCCGCGCGGGTTCCGTACGGGCGGATGGTGGTGAGCGGGTCAGCGGAATCCGGGGGGCAGGCCGGGTCGCCCGGACTTGCCAATGCCGCCGAGCGGGTCGGGCGCGCCGCCGAGCAGGTCCTCGAGACCGCCGAGGTCCGGTTGACCGCCGAGTGCGCCGAACGGGTTGGCGCCTCGCCCCTTGCGACCCTTGCGCCCGCCGCCACCCATCTTCTTCATCATCTTCTGCATCTCGGAGAACTGCTTGACGAGTCGGTTCACCTCGGCGACCGAGGTGCCCGACCCGGTCGCGATACGGGTGCGACGGCTGCCGTTGATGAGTTGGGGTCGGGCGCGTTCTTCGCGGGTCATCGAGCGGATGATCGCCTCAACGGGTTTGAGGTCGTCGTCGTCGATCTTGGCGTTCTTCAGTTCCTTTGGCATGCCGGGCATCATCCCGAGCACCCCGGAGAGCGGTCCCATTTTCTTGAGGGCCTGCATCTGCTCGAGGAAGTCATCGAAGGTGAACTCGCCTTCCATGAGCCGGGCGGCTGCCTGCTCAGCCTGATCGGCTTCGAAGGCCTGCTCGGCCTGCTCGATGAGGGTGAGGATGTCGCCCATGCCGAGGATCCGCCCGGCCATGCGATCCGGGTGGAACTGCTCGAAGGCGTCGAGTTTCTCGCCGGTGGAGGCGAAGGCGATCGGACGCCCGATGACCTCTTTCACCGAGAGCGCCGCGCCACCGCGGGCGTCACCGTCGAGTTTGGAGAGGATGACCCCGTCGATGGCGAGGGTCTCGTGGAACGCGGCAGCGGTCTGAACGGCGTCCTGACCTGTCATCGCGTCGATCACCAGGAAGGTGTGTTCGGGGTGGACCGCTTCGGAGATCCGCCGGACCTGGTCCATCATCTCGGTGGCGGTCGAGAGGCGACCGGCGGTGTCGACGATGACGACGTCGCGTCCGAGACGCCGGGCCTCGTCGACTCCGTCGGCGGCCACGCGCACCGGATCAGCCGGGGCCGAGTAGACGGGCACGTCGATCTGGGCGCCGAGGGTGCGCAACTGCTCGACCGCGGCGGGGCGCTGCAGGTCAGCGCCGACAAGCAGGGGTTGGCGTCCCTGAGCGCGGAACCAGGAGGCGAGCTTGGCCGAGTTGGTCGTCTTGCCGGAACCCTGCAGTCCGGCCATGAGCACGACGGTCGGCGGCTTCGACGCGTAGGTGATCGGGTGGGTCTCGCCGCCGAGGATCCGGATGAGCTCGTCGTGGACCGCTTTGACGACCTGCTGGCCCGGATCGAGTGCCTTGGAGCGCGTGGCACCGATGGCGTGCTCGCGAATGCGATTCGTGACCGCTCGGACGACGGCGACGTTCACGTCGGCTTCGAGGAGCGCGGTGCGGATCTCGCGCATCACCTCGTCGACGTCGGCCTCGGTCAGGCGACCCTTGCTGCGGAGGCGTCGGGTGATCCCCTCGAGGCGACCGGACAGGGTGTCGAACATCGCTCCGAGGTTACCGGTGGCGTGCCGGCTCGGGTCCGGCCAGATCGGCTGACCGACTCGCGGCGATGTCAGCCGAAGTTGAGAACGGCCACGACGAGGCCGTTCGCCACCTCGACATTGGCCCGGGTCGGTGAGAAGTCCATGGTGATGGCGAGATCCTCGCCGTCGAGGCGAACCACGCGAACGGTGAGGCCGAGCGCGTCGGCGAGCTCGGCGAACTCGTCCTCGGTCATCGGCCCGTCCTGCTCGATGGAGGCGACGAGACGCTCGGCCCGCTCGTCTGGGGAGGGCTCGCTCTCCTGTTCGGGAGCCGGTTCGGGAGCCGGATCGATGATCGGGTCAATCGCCACGGGGATCTCCTCGACGAGGTACTCCTCGGTCACCGCGGGAACGGTGTAGGTGCCACCGTCGTCGCCGGTGAAGGCGTAGGCCGGCACCAACCAGACGTTGCCCTCAACGTCCATCGTCCACCACAGTTCAGCTCGCACATCGGTGAGGGTGACCGTGATCGGATCGGGCTCGAACTCCCCGAGCACCTCCTCCGGGGCGAGCGTGTCGATCGGCTGATCACCGATCGGCTCCGAGACCGGCTCCGAAACACTCGGTTCGTCGATGGCGACCGACTCGGCGATCGCCTCCATCGGGCCGGTGGGCCAGGTGTAGTAGCGCTGCAGGCGATCGAGCGCTGCCGCCAGGTCGATGAGCGGGTACGGACCGGCGGGTTCGGGTCGAGAGAGGTTGCCGCTCGCGTATTCGAGCACCCCGTCGCCACCGAACCCAACCGAGAGCCACCCCGCGGTCACCCAGCCGGAATCGACCCCCTCGATCGGGATCGAGGCACTCACCGATGCGTACCAGTCGTCGGCCCACACTTCGACGTTGGCATCGTCCACGTCGATACCGAGTCGCTCCCAGAGTTCGAGAGCTCGCGCGCGCGCCTCCTCGGCGGAGGGCACGCCGACGGGCGGCTCAGGCTCCGGGCAGTCGTAGACGATTCCGTCGTCGGTAGAGATCTCCCGACACGGCTCCACCGATCGGTCGTCGTCAGCCCAACCAGCGCTGAACCACCAGTCGAGTTCGGCTCCGACGCCGAACACGAGCGACGGCCCGGTGCCGTCATCGGGACCGAAGGCATGCGAAGTCCATTCGGCGTCCTCGCGGTCGGTTCTCGGTGTGGGGTCGACTCCGAAGACCTCGGCCATCGCGATCGCCCGCTCGAGCGGAATCTCTCGGCCGGCTCGATGGACCCAGCCGGTGGTGGCGGTCGGGAGAGCGGACAGCCCATCCCCCGCCTCGAAGCCGACGATGACCGCCCAGGGCGCGATCATGCTCGACGCCATCTCGTCACCGGAGACGGATTCGATGGCGGCCTGCTCGGCGGCGGGCGCATCAGCGGCCATGCTCGCTGCCTGGCCCGAGTCCGCGCTGATCCTGATCACCTCGGGGGCTGCCATCGGCGGACCGTCGGTGTCATCGGCGACGCAGGCCGACACGAGCAGCGCAGCGACGAGGGCGAGTGCGGCGGGGTGTGCGAGGCGTTTCATGCTCTCTCCGACGTCGGATGGTCCGAAACGGTTCCCGGTCAGCGCCCGACGAGGGCGTCGACGAACTGGCTCGGGTCGAAGGGGACGAGGTCGTCCACTCCCTCGCCGACCCCGATGAGCTTGACCGGGATGCCGAGTTCGGTCTCGATCGCGAAGACGATTCCACCTTTCGCTGATCCATCGAGTTTGGTCACCACCACTCCCGTCACGTCGGTCGCCTCACGGAACTCCCGAGCCTGCACCAGGCCGTTCTGTCCGGTGGTCGCGTCGATGACGAGCAGCGTCTCGGTGACCACTCCGGCGCCCTTCTCGGCGACACGGCGCACCTTCGAGAGCTCGTCCATGAGGTTGCTCTTCGTGTGGAGGCGGCCGGCGGTGTCGGCGAGCACGAGGTCGATGCCTCGGGCAGCCGCTCGTTCAACCGCGTCGAAGACCACCGAGGAGGGGTCACCCCCCTCGGAGCCCCGCACCACCTCGACACCGGCCCGCTCTCCCCACATCGTCAACTGCTCGGCCGCGGCGGCCCGGAAGGTGTCGCCGGCCGCGAGCAGGGTGCTCACGCCACCCACCGTCTCCCTGCTCGCCAACTTGCCGATGGTGGTCGTCTTGCCAACGCCGTTCACCCCGACGAAGAGCCAGATCGACGGCCCGGAGTCGTCTCGTCGGGCAAGCGTTCGATCTGCCCCGTCGAGGCGACGCGTCATCTCGTCGCGGAGAGCGACCACCAAGGATTCGGGATCGGCGATCTCGCCAGATTCGACCGCCGAGCGCAACGCATCGAGGAGATCGGTGGTGACGGCGATTCCGATATCGGCGAGCAGCAGTGCCTCCTCCAACTCGTCCCAGGTGTCGGCATCTATGGCGGAGCGGCCGAGCACCGATCCGAGCGCCCCGCCGAGCGCCGCCCGTGCCCGACCGAGGCGCTCCCGCATGCCACGCGGCTCAGGTTCGGGCGCGGCAGAGATCTCCTCCGGTTCAGTCTCGACGGCGGTTGACGTTTCGACCGACCTCGCCGGCGACGGGGTCTCACTCAGGGGGCTCGATGAGCGCTTCGACCACCAGAGCACCCCGAGGCCGAAGGCGATGACCCCGGCGATGAGGATGAGATAGATCCACTGACTACCGGAGGAGTCCACGGAGACGACGCTACCGGTGGCCAGCGGCGCGGCGATCAAAAAGCCGACCTTGTTAGTCGGGAATTCTGCGGATACATTCCGCTGGACCAGTGACGCCGACGACCGGTCGGCTTCGACCAAGGAGGCAGCACATATGGCACTCAGACTCGGCGACACCGCACCCGACTTCCACGCGGACACCACCGAAGGCGAGATCGACTTCCACCAGTGGAAGTCCGGCGCTTGGGCGGTGCTCTTCAGCCATCCCGCCGACTTCACGCCCGTATGCACCACCGAGCTCGGCCGCACCGCGGCACTGTCGTCGGAGTTCGCAGCCCGCAACACCAAGGCGATCGCGATCTCCGTGGATCCGATCGACGATCACCGCGCCTGGGCCCCCGACATCGGCGAGGTCGGCGGCGTCGACCTCAACTTCCCGATCATCGCCGACCCCGACCGGACCGTCGCCGAGCTCTACGACATGATCCACCCGGGAGCCGGCGACGCCTCCACCGTCCGCTCGGTCTTCGTGATTGATCCCTCCGACAAGGTTCGCCTCACGCTCACCTACCCGAAGTCGGTCGGTCGCAACTTCGACGAGTTGGTGAGGGTGATCGACGCCCTTCAGGCCACCGACGCCGCGCCGATCGCCACCCCGGCCGACTGGCGCCCCGGAGACCGGGTGATCGTCTCGCCGGCGATGTCGACCGAGGACGCCAGAGAGCGCCTGGCCAATGTGGAAGAGGTCAAGCCGTACCTGCGGTGGGCTGACCAGCCCTGACCCGCTCGGTCACCACGAACTCAACCAGCGGTGGTGACCCGCTCGGTCACCACGAACTCAACCAGCGGTGGTGACCCGCTCGGTCACCACGAACTC
>Ga0222718_10004008_pt1 | contig 12390 bp, 9 predicted proteins | sample C33_27DmetaG_FD_165045 | JGI IMG/M metagenome (GOLD analysis project Ga0222718, IMG submission 165045) | Estuarine water microbial communities from San Francisco Bay, California, United States - C33_27D | ecosystem: Environmental > Aquatic > Marine > Unclassified | place: USA: California... | reverse complement strand
TTTGAGCTCGTAAATGGCTTTAGCTTGCGTCACTTGAGCCTGATTGAGTTGCTCGACCCTGCGAGAAGCAAGCAACAAATTTTTCGGCAAATCCGGGAGTTCTTGAAGTAGTTCTGGTGCGAGCTCAGTGAACTCTTTGAACAAGGCTCGGGGTGACAACCGCTTTGCGCGCCAGGCGCGCATGAAAGGTGCGGCGGTCTGCCAAAGGTCAAGATCGCCATAAAGGTGACGCCCGATCCCTTCGATGTTGAGCAGCGTCTTCTGTAACAAGACCAATTGCGGTTGTACCTCCATCTCAAATTGTCGTGCCGCCCCAAAAAGTTCGATGAGGAGCGCTCCAAAAGCGATATCGGCCATCGTTTTACCAAACAAAGGCTCGCAGGTCTTGCGGATGACGGCCTCGAAGGCGTCAATATCGATGTGCGCAGGCACCCAACCGCTGTCGACGTGTGCTTCAGCAATATCACGGTAATTTTGGTTGAAGAAACCGATCAGATTACGCCCCAGGTAGGCTCGGTCTTGACGTGTGAGACAGCCAGTAATGGCGCAGTCCAGCGCGATATAAGTTGGGTTATACGGATCCGTGATATCAACCAAAATGTTGCCGGGATGCATGTCGGCGTGGAAAAAATTATCGGTAAAAACCTGGGTGAAGAAAATTTCGACGCCGAGGTTCGCAAGTTTTTCTAGGTCTACCCGTGCTTCGACGAGTTGGCTCCGATTGCCAATCCCGATCCCATAGACTCGCTCCATGACGATGATATTGTCTCGAGTGAATTGCGAATATACCTCCGGCACGTACAACTTGCCCCGGGGTAACCACAGATCTCGCAGGCGCGTGGCGTTAGCGGCCTCCTGAATAAAGTTGAGTTCGCCAAGAATGATCATTTGATAGTCACGAATGACTTCTTTCAAATGCAGTCGTTTGGCATCGATAAACGTTCGATCAACCACCGCGGCGATACTCTCGAGCAAGTCGAGATCTTGTTTTACCTGGTCCTCAATCTTCGGCCGGCGCAGCTTAATCACAACGGGTCGGCCGTCCAGCAATTCTGCTGCGTGCACCTGGGCGATTGAGGCTGATGCCAGAGGCAGGCTCTCGAATTGTTGAAAACAGTCGGTGATCGGTTGTCCGATGGCTTGTTCAATCTCAGTTGTTGCAACGTCACGATCAAATGCAGGTACTTGGTCCTGTAAGGTTGCCAACTCATCAGCGAGGTGTTCCGGCAGTAGATCCCTACGAGTCGATAAGAGTTGGCCAAGCTTTATGAAGGCAGGCCCCAATTCGATCAGTGCATCGACCAGATCTCGACCCAGATCGCTGGTAGGGGGCATTTTCAGTCGTGCCGGCAGCAGCAGAATTTTCAGCCATAGGGGTAAAGGCGGCGCAAGAGTTGTGAGTCGATCTAGACGATACTTAACGAAGATTCGTAGTAAGCGCAGTAACCGTCTAACCGATAACCGCAGAGGCGTCATTCGGATTGCTGAGGCGCCACGGCTTCAGAGGCTGTGAGCGGCGCTTCACCATAGTGTAGAGCAGCAACGCCGCCCAGAAGGTTGTCATAGCCCACGCCCACAAAGCCTGCTGCTTTCATCATGTCAGCCAATGTCTCTTGATCGGGGTGCATCGCAATTGACTCAACCAGATATTCGTAAGGTGCCCCGTCACCGGTGACCCAGCGGCCCACTTTGGGCCAGAGCGCAGAGAAGGCTTTGTAGGCGGGAGCAAGAGAGGGGTGTTGAAGGGTCGAAAACTCCAAAATGACGACCCGACAGCCGGGTTTTAGCGCTCGGCACATGGCCTTCAATGCCACTTCTTTACGGGTCACATTGCGAAGCCCGAAGCCGATCATGATGGCGTCAAAACTCTGGTCAGCAAAGGGCAGCTGCTCGGCATCACCGAGCGCATAGGTGACATCGCTGAAGCCTTGGTCGATCAGTCGATCTCGACCAACTTGAACCATGTCAGCATTGATGTCGCAGAGTACGACCTGACCTTCGCTGCCAACGCGCTGCGCCAACAGCTTTGATAGGTCACCCGTGCCTCCGGCTAGATCAAGTATTCGATGCCCTGGCTTAGCGCGGGTAGTCTCAACGGCGATCCGCTTCATCAATCTATGACTGCCCAGTGACATCAAGTCATTCATAGCATCATATTGACTGGCGACTTTTCGGAATACTTCGGCGACGCGCTCGGCCTTCTCCGAGATAGGGACTTGCTGAAACCCAAAGTGTGTATTGTCTTCCGGCATTGCGGTGCGCTCATCCAAGATGCGCTTATTGTACACGCTTTGGCAGAATCGGGGGGTTAAGTCAGGGCAATGAAGGCGGGTTCTCTTGAGCCGCCGATCGCTTCAAGGGAGGCAAGGTAGGTTGTCCAATAATCGGCTTGGTGCTCGCCAAGAGTCCGAAGATACTCCCAGCTGTAAATCCCGGAATCGTGGCCGTCAGAAAATTCGATCTTAATCGCATAATGTCCCTGAGGGATCACGTTTTTAAAAGCCACCAGCTTTTTGCCGACCTGCACGGTGGCTTGCCCCGGGCCGTGGCCTTGTACCTCTGCCGAGGGCGAGTGGACGCGCAGAAATTCCGCACTTAGGGTAAAAGATTGATCGGCATAAATGAGCTCTAATAGAGCGGATTGACGATGAACTTTAATCTCAATAGGAGGCATGGTGTCTTACCGGTTGACTTAAAGTATGTAACGACTGAGGTCGTCATCAGCCGCTAAGCCAGCCAGTTGCGCGATCACGAATTCGGCATCGATGGTCACCGTTTGGGTTGCGGCAGATTTGTATTCAGCGCCGTCAAACGAGATGTCCTCGAGGAGTCGCTCCATCACCGTGTGAAGCCTTCGGGCACCGATATTCTCGATTTGTTCGTTGACTTTCCAAGCAATGGTGGCGATTTCATGAATGCCGTCATCGGTAAACTCGAGATCCACCGATTCTGTGCCCATGAGTAGCTGATACTGCTCGGTGATCGAATGATTCGGCTCCCGCAGAATTCGCTCAAAGTCACTGATGGTAAGCGCATGCAATTCGACGCGAATAGGGAGTCGACCTTGCATCTCTGGGATCAAGTCTGATGGTTGACTCAAATGGAAAGCGCCAGAGGCAATGAACAAAATATGGTCAGTGCGAACGGTGCCGAATTTTGTGGACACCGTCGAGCCCTCAATCAGCGGCAATAGGTCTCTTTGTACGCCTTCCCGAGAGATGTCGCCGCCCGTCTGGGTTGATTGCTTGGCGATCTTATCAATCTCATCAATAAAAACGATTCCCGTTTGCTCAACCGCAGTAATCGTCTGCGCTCGAAGTTGATCATCATCAATCAACTGCCCTGCCTCTTCATCTTGCAACGCTTTCAAGGCCGCTTTAACTGACATTCTCTGGCGCTTGCTTTGGCTCGGAGCCAGGTTAGAAAACATGGTTTGAAGCTGGTTGGTCATATCCTCCATGCCAGGGGGAGCCATGATTTCGACGCCGACTTTGGGCGGCTGAAGATTGATCTCGATCTCTTTCTCGTCGAGCGAGCCCTCGCGCAGTTTTTTGCGCAATAACTGTCGGGTCGAAGACCCCGAGGATTCGGTTTCAGGTGTGTCTCTTGCTGCAGGCAGTAGCGCATCCAAAATGCGATCTTCGGCAGCATCCAGGGCTCGAGGTTTCGCCACAGCAATTTGCCGATCGCGAAGCAATTTATAGGCTGATTCGGTCAGATCCCGGATGATTGATTCGACATCTCGGCCGACGTACCCAACCTCAGTGAACTTTGTTGCCTCAACTTTAATGAAGGGTGCTTCGGCCAGTTTCGCAAGGCGCCTAGCGATCTCAGTTTTTCCGATCCCTGTGGGGCCGATCATCAAAATATTTTTAGGCGATATTTCTTGCATAACGTCTTCGGGCAATTGTTGTCGGCGCCAGCGGTTGCGCAAGGCAATGGCAACCGCTCGTTTAGCGTCGTCTTGGCCAATAATGTGTTTACCAAGTTCGTGCACAATCTCGCGGGGGGTCATAGTCGTCATAGAGGATTCCTAGGGTTAATCACGAGATAGGGTTTCTATCGTCAAATTGGCATTGGTGTAGATGCAAATATCAGCAGTGATCATCAAGCTATTGCGTACGATCTCCAGAGCAGAGAGATCAGAATGTTGAAGCAAACCCGTTGCAGCGGCTTTTGCATATTGTCCACCTGAGCCGATAGCCATGATGCCGTCGCTAGGTTCAATCACATCGCCTGTACCCGTGATGGTAAGCGAGTTGGTGGCATCAGCGACCAGAAGGAGGGCTTCAAGGCGTCTTAACGCGCGATCGCTACGCCAGTCTTTCGCAAGCTCAACAGCAGCTCGAACCAAGTGGCCTTGATGCTTTTGCAGTTGAGCCTCGAAGCGTTCGAAAAGGGTGAAGGCATCGGCGGTGCCCCCGGCGAAACCCGCGATCACCTGGTCGTTGTGTAAACGTCTGACTTTCCTGGCGTCGCCTTTCATGACGGTATCGCCTTGGGTAACCTGTCCGTCACCGCCAATAACGACTTGATGGCCTTTGCGGACGCAAAGAATGGTGGTGCCTCTTAATTGTTGCAATGGAATGTCCTCGATTCGATGGGTGGCATAGGTTTTTTGATGCTTGTTGAGTGGGCTGCCGCGTCAGCGTGCGCTAATTGGCATAGACTCAAAATCGTTATTGGCTAATAAGGCCTGGACTCGATTGAGTGAGGTCTCTGTTTCAATGGGGCCGACTAGCACTCGGTACCAAGTTTGATTGTTGACAACCTTGGGCTCGATGAAGGCTGGAAGACCCAGCAGCAACAGCGCCGCTCGACGTTCATCAGCATCTCGAGAAGTGCTAAATGAGCCTGTTTGGAGGTGGAAAACCGGGGGCGGTGTTTGGCTATCCTTGGCGCTCTGATAGCCACTGACCGTGGCAACTTCTGCTTTCGGAAAGAGGTCATAAAAAGACCAATCCATCACCTGGGCGCCTCCCGTTGAAGTTGTCGCTTTTGGCAGCATTGTTGGCGCTACCGTCACGGGCGCTGCCTCCTCATCGGGTAGTCCGAGGAGAACTAAGGTAACACCAGCCCCGAGGGGTAAGCCGAGTATCAGTCCCAACAGGAACTGACGCGGCGATGACGATTGAGTTTTGGTTTTTGGCATGCCGCTAGTGTAAAAGAAGGACGACGGGTTTGCACAAGCTTCTTGAGTTATACGGTGGATTTTTCTTCACCAGTCGAAGTTGGCTGATGGAAGCTGGTTCCCCTTGGCTGGGGTGATGCGAAACTGGGTGGATAAACATTAGAAAAAGTCGGCCGGATCAACATCGATCGACCAGCGTATGCTGCGGGGGGCCTTTTGCCCAAGGAGCTGCTGCAACGCTTTGAGGGCCTTAAACCGGGCTTGCCGAGTTTTCGCACTGACCAATAATTGGGCCCGATGCCAGCCCGCGCGTCGCTCCATGTTGGGGCTGACAGGGCCCAGCAATTCAGCGGCTTCGGTTGAACCCATCACTGAGCGTTGCGCCTGTTCTAGCAACTTATGGGCAACCAAGGGTTGGCGTGCATCAGCACGAATCAAGGCCTGATGCGAGAAAGGTGGCAAGTCATAACGGGCGCGTTCGGCCAGCAAACCACCGGCGTAACTCAGATAATCGGATTCGATCAGCGCTTTAAGGCCAGGGAGGTTGGGGGTTCGGCTGCTGAGATAGACTTTACCCGGTAGGTGAGCGCGCCCGCTGCGCCCTCCAGTCTGGACGATAAGTTGCGAGGTTTTCTCTATGGCTTTGAAATCAGCGCTCAAGAAGCCTTGATCGACATCTAGCACGATCGCCAAAGTCACGTAAGGAAAGTGATGACCTTTGGCGATGAGCTGAGTGCCGATCAAAATACACGGTGCATCGCTGCGCAGGCTGCTTAAAGCCTGATCTAAATTTAATCGACCTCGAGTGTTGTCACTATCAACCCGAACAATCGGATAGCCTTTAAATGCGGCTTGAAAGCTGGCTTCGAGTCGTTGAGTGCCCTCGCCCACCGGCATTAAGCTGACTTGCTGACAGGAGGGACAAACCCGGGGTAGCGGGTGTTGTGCTCCGCAGTGGTGACAGCGTAAGCCCTTTTGATGTCGGTGCACAGTAAGACGGGCGTCGCAGGCGCTACACTCGGCAATCCAGCGACAGTGGGTGCAAAATAATACTGGCGCGTAACCTCGCCGATTGCGCATGATGAGAACTTGTTCGCCTCGATCCAGAGTCGTCTGAATCTCAGCAAACAATGTGGGGTCGGGAAAAGGCTCAGTTTGATTGGCCGGCACGGGCAGAATCCGATAAGACTCACGTTGTGCGCCATTGGCTCGCTGGTGCAGTTGTAGCAAAAGGTATTTCCCAGTGGTGGCGTTTTGAATTGATTCCAAAGAAGGCGTTGCTGATCCGAGAACCACCGGAATCGACTCGTTAGCGGCTCTAACCGTGGCTAGATCTCTAGCCGAGTAGTGGAATCCATCTTGTTGTTTATAAGAGGCATCGTGCTCCTCATCGACAATGATGATCCCCAGCTTGGGCAGAGGAGTGAAGATGGCTGATCGTGTACCGATGACAATGCTTGCTCCGCCGCTTCGGGCAGCTTGCCAGTGGCTGCTACGCTCTACATCTGTGAGTCCAGAGTGAAGTGCAACGACGGAACAATCAAAGCGGGTTTGAAAGCGACTTAAGGTCTGAGGAGTCAGAGCGATTTCCGGGACCAAGATCAGTGCTTGCCGTCCCGCTAGTAAAACGCGATTAATCAACTGAAGGTACACTTCTGTCTTGCCACTACCAGTGATACCGTAGAGCAAATAGGTGTTGTTACCGCTCAGCTTGACGCTATCGATTACCATCGATTGTTCCTGGGTCAAGGCCACTGTTTCCCTGAAGGTAGGGGAAGTTGTTAAGACGGGTTGTAAGCGCTCTGTGTGCCAATCGGCTCGCTTTTTTTGAATTAACGCTCGTACCACAGCCGACGAAAAACCCAATGCCGCCAGTTGAGGACGGTCGAGGCCACCGCTTTTTCTGAGGTGATCGATCAGCGCCGCCTGTTTGGGCGCCTGTCGCTCATTGCTTGGAGCCGAGTTGTCAGGGCCAGGAAAATTCAATTTTAATCGCTTGGTTTCGGCAACCAGCGCCCCTCCTTGTCTGACTTTGGTCGGCAATGCTGCCGCGAACACCTCGCCGATGGGGTGGAGGTAATAATTGGCTGCCCAGATCAGTAAATCAAACAAGGCAGGACTGAAGACAGGGTCGCTGTCGAGCACGGCTGTGATCGCTTTGAGTTTCTCGCGTGGGGTATGAGGGTTTTCAGAACGACCAATAATCATCCCAATCACTTGTCGACCTGCGAAGGCGACCTCGACCCGCAAACCGTGTTCGAGCAAGCGATCACTGCTGTATTCGAAGGTGCTCGCTAACGGGGCTGGGACCGCGATATTGTAAATGTATGAATTGCTCATGGATGCCTAGTTGAGGATCTACCCCTTGCTTCTGTGCATTTCTCTGCTATCATTTGCGCCTTTTTCCGCGAACAGTACGTCAGGTAGCCCAATGAAAGCCGATACGCACCCTCAATACGCCCCGATCAAAGCAACGTGCAGTTGCGGCAATGTTATCGAGACCAAATCGACGATTTGTAAGGACATTTCAATCGAAGTGTGCTCTCAGTGCCACCCATTTTACACCGGTAAGCAAAAAACCATCGACTCAGCAGGTCGAATCGATCGGTTTAACAAGCGATTCCGTCGCGGTGCCAGCAGTTAATCGAATTCCGCTGATCAACCCTCAGCCGAGAAGACTCCTCAATTATTGAGATTACACCGTCCGATATCTCTCTTACGTTGCTGCTTAAAATATGTCCTGATAGTCCGTGGTGCGAGGCACCGAATCGTCACTGGCGAGTGGTTCCGGGGCCAATTCCTCTCTGAAAAACTCGAAAATGCCATTGGAGTCGTTTGGTCCAACCCGAGTCCCTGTTTCAGGGTCGATTTTAACCGATACGATACCGTCGGGTACCGGCAAAGGATTGGATGATTCGGCTGGCAGGGCTTGCTCGGCAAACGCAATCCAAGTCTCGATGGGGGTCGTTGAACCCCATTCACGATTACCCACAGGAGCATTGCTTGGAAACCCAGCCCAAGCGGTTGCGGCGACTTGAGGCGTATAGCCAGAGAACCAAATATCAGCATCGTTGGTTGTGCCGGTTTTGCCCATAATGTCGGGCCGTTGCATCGCTTTGAAGACTTTTCTACCGGTGCCTTTTTGGATGGTGTCTTTGAGTATCGTGTTCAAAATGAAGGCTGTACGAGGTTCCACAATTTGCGGTCCAAGAATGCCGCACTGATCACCACACCCGGCTTGCTGGAAGGCAATCGGGTCATCGGTATTGATGGATCGAACGTTTTCAATGAGATGGGCAGTGATGGCCCTTCCTCCATTGGCAAGGATTGCGTAACCGGTCGCGACCTCCAGGGGCGTTAAGGCAATCGTTCCGCCGCCAAAAGCAAGCTGAACATTTCTTGGAAACGTCTCCGTATTGAAGCCAAAACGAGCAACATAATCGATGGCGTTGTCTGCCCCGTAGTCCAGTAACACACGAAGAGAAACAAGGTTAATACTGCGATACAGAGCCTCTCTCAATCGGATGTTGCCTTGGAACCGGTCGCCCGAGTTTTTGGGCCGATATTTTTCCTCTAGGGCACCCCCTGGTAACACCACCGGCGCATCGTTATAGATGGATGCAGCAGTGATACCGGCTTCCATCGCGCCAGCATAGAAGAAAGGCTTAAAGGTTGATCCTGGTTGGCGACGAGCCTGGGTCGCGTGATTGAATTGATTGAGGTTGAAGTCATAGCCACCTACCATCGCTCGGACACCGCCGGAGGTTGGATCAACGGCAACGAACGCTCCCTGGATATTGGGTACCTGACCCAGGTGCCAGCCATCGGACGTTGTTTGCTCAACTCTAACGAGATCACCAATGCTAACGATATCGGTTGCAGCGACTGGTGTTCGACCCCGCTGGTTGACGTTGATATAGGGCCGGGCCCAACGGAGACCCGTCCAGTCGATACGGATTTGCTTACCTGATTTAGTCCAGACCGCGATCTCTCGATCACTAACCTCAGTAACGATGGCGGGAATCTGATCGCCAACGATCGGTGTGTCGTCCAGCGTTTTCGACCAAAAGGCAGGCAGGGCCTTTTGATCCCCTTTGACGAAAGTCCGGGTGCCAGCAACTTGCTTTAATTCGGGCCCCCGGTACCCGTGACGCCGATCATACTCGTTGAGTTTTTGGGTCAGTGCCGACTCTGCTGCCGACTGCATTTTGCTATCAATGGTGGACTCTACCAACAAACCGATCGAATAGGCTCTTTTTCCATAGGCTCGAATGATTTCGCTACGAATCAGTTCCGCAGCGTAGAGTGCCGGTAGCTCAATTTTTCGATCAAATACTCGGGCGGTGATCGGTGCTGCTTTGGCTATATTGTATCGGTCTTGGGAGATGGATCGTTGTTCAAACATTCGGGTCAGAATGAGATTTCGACGGTCCAGAGCTCTGGCAGGTCCGTTAATGGGGTTGCCGGCCTCAGGTGCCTTCGGAATTCCTGCGAGCATGGCCATTTGAGCTAGGGTTAGCGCTTCAATCGGCTTCCCATAATAGGTTTGGGCAGCGGCTTGGATACCGTAGGCATGTTTGCCAAACGGAATGATATTGAGATAAAGCGTCAAAATCTCGGGTTTTGTCAGTGCTCGTTCAAGCTTGACGGCAAGCAACATTTCTTTAAATTTCCGAATGAATCGGACCTCAGAGGCACCTGAAACGTTCTTGACCAACTGCATAGTGATGGTTGAAGCGCCGGTTTTAATATCGCCTTTGTTGGCCAAAAGCTGGAACGTTGCATTGGCCAAGGTAATGAGATCTATGCCACTGTGCTCAAAGAATCGCTTGTCTTCGGTATTCAGCAGCGCGTTAATGAAGTCTTGAGGAATATCGTCATAGGTAATTGGAATAAGTCGTTCACCGTATTCCTGAATCAGTTTTTGATCTCGGCTAACTATTCTTAGTGGGGCTTTGAGTGCAACTTCGGTGAACTCTGATATGGCTGGAACTTGAGGATTAAGGTAAAGATAAGCCGCAGCCAGGCTCATTGCAGCGGCGCTTGTCATAAGTCCTAAAAGTCGGACGAGCAGGGTCAATATGCGTTTCATAGATTGAAAATCTTTAACTTTGGCCGGCAAGCTTACATGCGGATATGGTCAATAGCTGTCGAATCATATCGTTAGTCGCATTCAGGCAAGTAGAGTATGACGCTGATTCAGTGGCGAGTATAGTTGATTAGCCGAATATCGGTGATACTGTTCTGAGGAAACTCGCGTACAATGGTGGTTGCGGGGAGAATTGTACTTAGGGCAACTATGTTGAAACTTTATTACGCCCAAGACTATTCGAGAAACTGTGAACCGATTACGGTAACCTCGGAGCTCGAGAATGCAGCTTCAACACCACAGTAGTGTCATTCTGGTCGGACCGATGGCCTCCGGTAAGACGACTTTAGGCAAGTTGTTATCCAAACGCTTAAATTTACAGTTTGTAGATTCGGATCAAGATATTGAAAAGCGGTCCGGCGTGAGCGTGCGCACGATCTTTGAGGTTGAGGGAGAGGACGCGTTTCGAGACCGGGAATCGAAAGCGATCGCAATGCTTGCCGGTCAAAAAGGCTTAGTGGTGGCAACCGGCGGCGGCGCGGTGTTGCGTGAACAAAATCGAATGGCGCTGAGACAGGGTGGACTGGTGTTGTATTTGAAGCCCGATATAGAGACCCAGTTGCGACGTACCATCGGAGACCGGAAGCGCCCCCTATTGCAAAATGTTGATCGCCGTCAATTTTTGACAGAAATGAATGCCGCTCGAGACCCTTTTTATCGACAGGTAGCGGATCTTGTCGTCAAGGTAGATAATCGGCCGGGCAAAAAAATGATTGATGCCATTTTGGCTAAAATGGTGCAAAAAGCGTGGGTAACAGAAACATGAAAACAATCACAGTGGCGCTAGGGGAGCGTGCTTACCCGATTGCATTCTGCGAGGGTTTGATTTCACGCGCGGAACCAGCGCATCTGGAAGTGTTGCTGGGGCGAGTCGGTCAGTCAGCGTTTGTGGTAACGAATTCGACGGTAGCCCCCTTATTCTTGGATGGATTGCTGAGTAAGTTGAGCGGGAAAAAGTGCGGTTATCATTGTTTACCTGACGGTGAACAGTTCAAAACCCTTGAGCAGGTCGAAGGGATCATTGGCCAGTTGATTGAGCAAGGTTTTACGCGAGATTCAACGATGATAGCGTTGGGTGGCGGCGTCGTTGGCGATGTCGCGGGCTTTGCTGCGGCGATCTTTCAGCGAGGCATTCCGATCATTCAAATACCGACGACTCTGTTGTCGCAGGTAGACTCTTCAGTCGGGGGAAAAACCGCGGTCAATCACCCTCTGGGGAAAAACATGCTTGGCGCTTTCCATCAACCGTCACTCGTTGTGATTGATGTTGCAACCTTGACGAGTCTGAATCCGAGAGAATATGCCGCTGGACTGGCGGAGATCGTTAAACACGCAGCCTTGGCTGATTCGGATTATTTCGAATGGCTGGAAGCCAACATTGAGCTCATCATAGAACGAGATTTGGATTGTCTGGCAGAGATGATCGCAAAGAGTTGTCAGATTAAAGCCGAAATTGTGGCAGAAGATGAAACAGAGCAAGGTCGACGAGGCCTACTGAATTTGGGTCACACCTTTGGTCATGCCATTGAAACTTTGTCGGGATATGGTCAAGTGCTTCACGGAGAGGCTGTAGCCATTGGTCTTCTGATGGCGGCTGATTACTCGGTTCGCGCTGGCTACATTGCTCAAACGGTTAAAACGCGGCTGCACGCCTTGCTGTCGGGTTTTGGTCTGCCTGTGGTTGCCCCCCCTAGCTTGCCGGTCGACCTGTTTAAAGCAGCGATGGCTCGGGATAAGAAGGCGACTCAGGCAGGCATGAAATTGATTGTCCTGCAAGCCTTAGGCAAAGCAGAAATTCTTGAGGATGTTGACCCCGCAGTGTTGGACGAAACACTTGCGGACTGGTTGCTGTAGCCTAAGGCATCAGGGTCAGATGGCGCTTGACCAGATCCCAATGCAACGAGCGTTGGCTCATGGGTGAAGGTCGCCGGCTGTCATCGAACGGGTTTGAGGTGGCTCCGTTCGATGGTGCCCTGCTGTAACGCGGGTTGCCCACTCGTTGTTGCCCTGGCTCTGGCGTTTGGATGCGCCAAATAGAGGTCAGTTAAGGGAGCTCTGTCTCACCCATAAGGTCGCGATCGATCTCCCGAGCAGACTCTCGGCCCTCATT
>Ga0222718_10004003_pt1 | contig 12399 bp, 12 predicted proteins | sample C33_27DmetaG_FD_165045 | JGI IMG/M metagenome (GOLD analysis project Ga0222718, IMG submission 165045) | Estuarine water microbial communities from San Francisco Bay, California, United States - C33_27D | ecosystem: Environmental > Aquatic > Marine > Unclassified | place: USA: California... | reverse complement strand
CCCTTGTTTTTCAGACAAGTGCTCTACCGACTGAGCTATCTGGCCGTATGGCGGGGACGACGGGATTCGAACCCGCGACCTCCTGCGTGACAGGCAGGCGTGAACTCCAGACTTCACCACGCCCCCGAATAAGAAAAGTATAACTTAAAAAAAATTAAACAGATTAATTATTTATCTAATATCATGTATTAAGTGAAAATAAAAAATATAGTCAAATATTTCATTCGTTTTGTATTTCTGCAAACTGTTGTTTTCATAACTATGGTTTGGTATTTTGATAAATATGTTTTTATAAATCAAGAACATAAATTTGAAGTTTATCTTAGCTTGGTTGAAGACAGAGATAGATTCTACGATTTTATACCGTTAAGTTGGGTAACAATTGATGCATTATTTTTTATCTTGATTTTTATTTTTTTAGTTTTGCTGTATACAACTAAATTTTATACATACGTTAATGAGTTAGATTTTTCATATGACCGAAAATTCATAGATGACTATTTTATGCTTTATCTACTGTGGAATAGTTTTGTATTTTCGTCTCTTTATGTTTTTAGAATTACTGGACTCTCAAGAGCAAACTTGGTATTATTTTCTTTTTTAATACCGATGTTGCTTTTATTATTTAGAAATAGCGAAATTCTAAGCACTCTCCTTGGTAGGTCAGTATCAAATGAAAATTATATTTCATTTAACCTAGATGAATTTTCGAATTTTAAAAATTTACGTATACTGGCCTTTCGTAATGAAAAATTATCTCTCAAAAAGGATGAAAAAGTCTTACCCCAAAAAATAATTGAAGAAGTAGATAAATTAAATAAGTCGACTGATATAAGTTTAGTTGTTATTCGCTTAAGGAAGCTTAAAAAATTAGACCTTGAACTCGAGGAATATCTTATCAACCTTAATAAAAAAGTATTGTTAATTTCGGATAACAAACTTGCATTTAACACCAATTTTATATTTAGACTTTTAGAAGTGTCTTCTCAAAAAATCTACTACTTTAACAATGACATACAATACGGAGCACAATATATATTGAAAAGAATTTTTGATATTATTGTTTCGATACTTCTACTAATTCTTTTTTTACCTTTACTAATTTTTTCTGCAATTCTTATATTTAAACGCGACTCCTCACCAGTTTTAATAAAGCAAAATAGAATTGGCCTTCATGGGAAAAAATTTCAAATGTATAAATTTAGAACTATGTATAAAAATGCACACGAAGATAGAGATCAACTAAAGTCAGAGTCTAAAAGAAACAGCCCACTCTTTAAACTCTCTTTAGATCCAAGAATAATTACAGGTTTAGGATTTTTGAGAAAATATAGTGTCGATGAGCTTCCACAGTTACTAAATGTAATAAAGGGTGATATGTCACTCGTTGGTCCAAGACCACTATTTGAGGAAGACACTGAACTCTTTGATAAAAATTATATGCGAAGACTAAATGTCTTACCTGGAATGACAGGGTTGTTGCAAATAAATGATAGAAACACTGATGACTTTGAAGTTTGGTATAAGTATGACTTAGAATACATTGAAAATTGGAATTTACGACTCGATGTAGAAATCTTATTGAGAACAGTAACTGCTGTTTTTAATCGTAAAAATTCCGGAAAGTAAATAAACGTGAATCTAAGTTCTGTAAAAAAAACATTTCTTAACAACAAGAGAGAGACTTTTATATTTATATTTCTTTGTCTAAGCATTGCATGGCTGAAGGAAATTAACTACTTATTTTATGAAACCTTAGAAAGTCCAGATTATGAAAAATATAGTATTTATCTTGATCATTTTTTTACTGGAGAACAGACAGATAAGGAGCACGGGTTAATGTATTACTATCTTCATTCTCTTAATTATTCTATATTTTATGCAGATCTGAACAATTTCAATTTCAATATTCATAAATCTATTCAAAATATGAATTATTATATCTTCCTTTTTGGCCTCTTAGGCTATTACTTACTTTTGAGATTTTTTAAATTTTCTAAAGAAACAATTTTTATAACTTTTATATTTATTAATTTTTTTCCACCATCAATTACAATGCGTCTAGTTTTAAAGCCAGAAATTTTAGCTTTTGCATTATTGCCCTGGATAGTGTATTTGGTTGAAAAGTATAAGCAAGATAAAAACATTTTGTTTCTGTATTTAGCTGTTCCATTAATTGTTTCAGCTGTAACTCTTAAAGGTAATGTCTTAGTTATTTTTTGTATTTATTTTCTACTTACTTATTTTCATCTACTTCTTGAGCTTTCTGTCAAAAATAGTATTTTATTGTTTTTGACAGCTTTTCTTTCAGTACTACTGCTGACATTAGAAAACAATTCTTCAAATGGCAAAAATATTTTAGACATACAGAGTGGATCAGCAATTGAAGAGGCTTATAACTACAAAGCCCCTAAGTCAATCATCTACAATGTTGATTTTTATAAATTAGTTAGTGATCCAAATAAACATAACCATGCAAATTCTTTCATTGGAATAACCCTGTTAGAAACTACAGGTGATTATTTTGATCTTTACTGGGACAATGACAGTGTAAGTTATTTTAAAAATAGAAAAGAAGTAGTTAAAACTATCCAGTCAGATGAAATTAAGGTACCTAATTTTGATATTGAGAATATTACTTTAAGTGTTTTTAAACAGCGAAATAGTGATCGATACTCTAGGAGTTCTCTAGGTTTATTGATATCAGTCTTTTTGTATTTTTATTTAATAAAATCCATTTTAATAAAGGAGAAATATCGAAAATTCATGATCATGGCTTTTGTTGCAATGGGGGTATTACTTTTTCACTCAATTACTGGCTTTCCTAAAAATAATTTCGACCCACTTGTGGGAGATACATTTAAACCTTTATATTATTCTTTTGCATTAATTTTTAGTTTCATTTTTTTAATTGCGACTAAATTAAAAGACCAAAAAGTTCATCTTTGGCAAATTATAATTTACTGTTTATCTGTTGTTTTTATCTTAGGATTTCCAAAATATTACGATTACGATGTGCAAGTTGATCTAGCTCCAAAAATTGAAAATTCGATATTTTGCTATATAGAAAAAAGTATCTACTTACAACAATCTGACTTTCAGGATATTTCATGTAATAGAGAGGAGAATCTAGTTGGTATTGAAGAAGTAAATCAAATATATAAATCTGGGATTAAGCATAAACCTTTAAATATGTTTTTTATAATCTTAAATTTTACAGTTTGTTTTTATTTATTGTTCAATAAAAGATTTTCCAGAAAAAATTAATTCTTTCTTGTTTCTCACCAACAAGTAAAGGATTGCATACAGTACAAAAGGTGAAAAGTAGTTCATCGTATCATTTTTAAATATGTTTACAAATATGTAGATTGAAAATATTACGAACTCTATGTTATCTCTATTTTTATATAAATCTTTCAAAAAGAGAAAGAGTAGTAAAAGCAATGGAATTAAGCCAATAAATACTAGGTATGAAAGAATTGAAGAATGAGGAAGAAGAAGTGAATCCGGACTATTAATAGGTATCTCTCCATAAAGCTGTCCAAAATTTAATGGTCCAGTGCCAAACAATAGCTCACTGTAAGTTGGATTATACCTTGCTACAAAAAGGCCCCACATCTCTGATCTATTTAACAAATAGCCAATAACACTAATGAATCCAAATATAGTAGATGATGCATTCGAGTTCTCAAGACCAGAAATGAAAGATGTAAAACTTGAAATAGCATATTCTTTTTTGAAAATAAAGGCTTTTGAGATAATTGCATCACTCATGAATTTATAACTATCTGAAAAACTACTCGACTGCGTAATGAAAATTAAAATAAAGCTAAATATTATGGATATGATACCTACATATTTTAATTTAACTAATTTAAGACTCCTTCCATTTTTTATGGAAATGTAAATTAAGGTGCTTAAAAATATCAACACAATAGCGGTTCTATTATCTGAAAAATATAACCCCAAAGATGATGCGAAAATACCAATGTAGCGTATTGGTGATATGTTGGATGTTTTAACAATATAAAATAATAAAAATAAAAGGCACAGACCATAAAATTCACCAATTGTTTCTGAACTAGGAAATATACCTCTCCATGAAATTTTGAGTTCATAAACATCTTGTGAAAAAGCAAATGGTGTCTTTGACTCTACTCCGTACCTCTGTAGACCTAAGAAATAATAACTGAAAAAATTAAAAATTGGGAAATTTGCACTTAGTGTACCAAGGAGTAACAATAGTCCAGAAGTAATTGAAAAATTTTTAGTAAAGATTGAAAGCTTGAATGATTCCTTGTTTAGGGAATAAACTCTCAAAATTCCTTTAATTAATAAATATGTAAATATTATCCAATATAAATTGGCATTAAATTCAAAAATACTACTTGTAAATCCTCTTAACTTTCCAACATTAAAAAAGGCACTTCCTCTGGAATTAAACAACCACCATACAGAGATAATTAAATAGGCATAATTGAACGTCTGATTCTTGACTCCAGTTAAGTATGATTGAAATCCATAATATAAAAATACAACAGCTAAAAAAGAAAGGTTGAACCCACTAAAAAGTCCAGTAATGAGGTATATGTAAGGTAAGTAATTAATTAAATTTTCTGATCTTGAAACAAATATATCAACAAAGTTTTTTACTAACAAAATGAAGATTAAATATATTAGTAAATATGATTTCGTTTCCTGGAAGTCTAAAAGATACATATTTTTCTCATAGAACCTTGATTCGGCATAAATTGAAAAGGTTAGTAAATAAGATATTAATAAAATAATTAAATTCTTATATCTCAAGGTCTCCTTCCTTGTTTCGAGTTCTTTATTTTTAGGAATTAAGCTGAACAATACCATCCAAATGAGACCCTGTAGAAGTAAGTTGATTAATGAACTAGTTCCAACTGATATAAAAAACTGTGTTTCAAGACCTTTTTGCAAAACAGTAACTCCAGAGACTCTACCAAAGCATTTAATTGAAGATCTATTATCAGGTCTAAAATAAAAATGGTTTTGATAAATACTCTCAGGATTGCTCAATATAAATTCAGTTAAAGATATTTTACAGGGATACACTTCATAAAAAGATGTATCCTCTTGGCTAACTTTAGGTATTGAATAATCATTACTGGTATCCATATTGAACCATGGAATAAATACAACTAGGACTAGCAATACGATTGTACCTGCTTTTGTAGTTTTCATCTTTTTATAAATCTTGCTGCTGTGTTTTTAAGGGAAGTAATTACTAATAAAGCGACAACGACATAAAGGAGGCTTTCTTGAAGAAAGATTTCTGAATTTTTTAGAGGTGTGTAATCCCATCCACCTAATACATAGTGTTGACATTCTAGATAAGAGTTGACAAAAACTGTATTTCCCTCACCATCAAAAAGTTGCTTTGCAGCATAATTAAGATCATTTTCAAAAACAAAATTTGGATCACTAGAAATGTCGATTTTTACAAATCCCTCTGGTTGAATTCCACATATATTTGATATTTCTGCCATATTGCCTCTTAAAATTCTAATTAGAAATATTTAATAGTGCTTAGGAAAATAATATATGTGGGTCGGGTGGGAATCGAACCCACGACCTTGAGCTTAAAAGGCTCCTGCTCTACCAATTGAGCTACCGACCCTATCGATTACTAAAGAATACTATATTAAAAAAATAATTAATAGATATTATTCTTCTTCAAGGTTTGGTTGATCTAAATTTTCATTAAAGTCTATTTCGACAGTATTTCTGTTGGAGAGGTTTAAAATATATTCACTAAGTGAATTAATTATCTTTTTAGTCTCTTCTTTGGTAGACTCATCTTCAACTTTTTCTTGAATTTCTTGTATTAAAGAATTCAACGTATTAAGGCTTTCGTCCACTGACTCACGTAGAGAATCTTTTAAATCTTCAACTAAATTTTCTTCTGAGTTTTTATCTTCAAAATTATTACCTTCAGCATTGATATTCATAAATTTATTATATTAAAAATTAAAATTTGTTTATTGTCTGTAAGTACTAAATAAACTTAGACTTTTCTTTAAAACTCAGATCTGGTTTTCTTTTAATTCTTTGATTTGCCCACCTAGCGGGTGCAATTAACCTGAAAAATGGAGGTAGTAATGGTCTTGTGTATTTTAAAATTAGCAGATTGAAATTAACAATTGAACGTTTAAATTTTGATGACTTGATTCCATAAATTTCTTTGAACTCTGGAGGAAGGGTATGGAATGCCGTAAAGGCTATAAAGGGCCAAATTGGTTTAATATGTTTGGGAACAGGTCCTCCACCAATGATATCTTTTACATCTTCAGCAACATCGGTTATTCGTAGGTAGTCTTTTTCTTTAGATTTCATAATTACCCAATTTTTTAATCCATCGTGAGTAGTTGGCATTTGCTTTATATCGACTAGAACTAATTCTGCAGCTATCATGTTTTCTTCGTGATATTTATCTTTTTCGGCTGTAGTTAATTTTTTAACAGTTTTTTCATAAAAATATATTGATGAAATTTGCAAACACGCATGTACCCAAAGTAACTGTTCATGGTCTAGTGCATCATAAGTACCCTGGGATATAGGATCTTTACCTTTAATGACTTCATGAAGTTTATTTATTCTATGAGCACTTTCATCGGCCTCTTTTTTAGTGCCAAAAGTGACTGAATTTTGCAGTGATAGCGTTCTGATTAATCGTTTCCATGGGTCTCTTTGATAAAAAGATGTTTGACGAGCACCAGCTGCTATTAATGGGTGTGCGGCATGCATCAAGAGAGCTCTTGCTCCTCCAAAAAGAACAGTTATTTCTTTATTTATCTTCCACATCATCGAATGTGGACCAAAATATCCTGGATCACCTTTCATCTTAAAATTCTATCAACTCAGTGGATTACGTAAAATTACCGATAATTTTAATATTTTTTAGTTATTTTCCTTAATATAATTTAATTATGGGTGCATCTTGAAAACGTTAAATTATATTACTTACCAATCATTTCCAGCTTCTACTGCAAATAGTTTACAAACTGTCTCCCATTTAAATCATTTTTCGTTAAAAGGTTGGAGAGTTCGGCTTTTTTTTCCACTTCGAGAGAAAGACAGTAGTGATGATATAAATGAATTAAGTAATTCATATCAAATTGATAAAAATATAGAAGTTAAAGGAATAAAGCATCCCTATCCATTTGGGAAGATAAAACTCCTAGAAAAATTTATGTATTCAATTAGCCACTATCTTTGGTGTAGAAGTTTTATGAAAAAAGGTATTAACTTTTCATCTGATGAATATTACATGACTAGATCTGACTGGATAGCTTACTATTTAGGAAAAGCAGGTAACAATGTTATATTTGAAATTCATAATTATTCAAAAACAAGAAATTATGTACTCCGTAAAATTTCTAAATTCAAGAATGTTAAGCTTATTTTCTTGACAGAAGGTTTGAAAGATTCTTTTTCAAATTTACCCTCTAAATTTGAAATTATCCCTAGTGGAGTAGATGAAAGTTTGTTTGAAGAGGTAAGTATTAGAAATTTGGATACTATTTTTGTCGGCAATCTTAAAAGATTTGGTCAAAGCCGGAATATTGATTTTTTAATAAAGGCATTCTCTGAAAGTACAAAATTAAAAAAAATCAAATTAACTGTGGTTGGAGGTCCTGAAGAAGAAATCATCAGACTTCAAAAACTAATAAGCGGAGATAATGACAATATTGATTTTGTAGGATCTCTTGATAGAAAAGAAACTATTTCTTATATCCAGAGAGCAAAGGTTGGAATTTTGATTAATTCAAGTATCAGCATCCATTCTTTAAAGTACACTTCGCCATTAAAGTACTTTGAATACTTATATGCAGATTTGAATATTGTAGCAGTTGATTTTCAATCACATCATGAACTGCCTGAGTCTGAAAATATTTACTATTACAAAGAAAATGATATTTTAGATTTTTCAGAAAAAATAATACGTGCTTTGGAAAATGAACCCAAATTAATTGATAAAACTAAAATAACAATGTCTATGCGTGTTGAGCAAATAATTAATATGTTTAATACCTAATGCACGCCTGGAGGGACTCGAACCCCCAACCCTCTGATCCGAAGTCAGATGCTCTATCCAATTGAGCCACAGGCGCATGAAATAACTAATTTACCTAATATTTCCAATCTATTTATATACTAGTTTTAATAATGAATACTGTAAAAATCCTCAAAACAACAATATCTGAAACAACTCTTGTTGAGGTTTCAAAAATTCTAAATAATGAAAACTCTTTAAAAGTAGCTATATGTAATACAAATACTGTAGTTAGAAGCCATGGAGATAAACAACTAAGTAATATTATAAATTCATTTGATATAAAAACTCCAGATGGTTTTCCAATTGCAAAATCTTCATCGGTTTTGTACAAAAATGGCCAGAGAAGGGTGGACGGATACAACCTCTTCCTTTCAACAATTAGTGAGGGGTTAGACAAGAATACAAGTCATTACTTTTTCGGTAGTAAGCAGGGTGTTCTAAATAAGTTAGAAGCACAATTAAAAGAAATGTTTCCTGATATAAATATTAAAGGATCTTTTTCACCTCCTGTAGGTGACTACAAAGAGCTAGCAAAGGAAAAGCATATAAAAAATATCATTAAAGAGAAGCCCGACATAGTGTGGGTTTCCCTTGGTTTTCCTAAACAGGAATTATTTATAAATCTTCTTCATGAAAAATATTCTTTAAATTCTAATCTTGTTGGCATAGGGGCTGTCTTTGAGTGGGTGGCTGGCACAAAAATTAAAGCACCTGAGTTTCTTGCAAATTTAGGACTTGAATGGTTATTGCGGCTAATCCAAGAGCCAAAAAGATTATTTAGACGTTACTTTGTAGACAATTTTTTGTTCCTATATTTAATTACTAAACAATTCATTTCTAAAAAGTAAACTGATAGCATTAAAAACATATAATGAATTTATTAAAACCAATAGTCAGTCAAATACAAAATATATTATCCAAAAATGGCATTGATGAGCTTGTTGATGTTCGCATTTCAAATCTAGACAACTATGACTATCAAATAAATAACCTCGTAAAGTATCAAAATCACCCAAATATAGAATCAATTAAAGATGGTGTATCTAAGTTACTAAAGTCTTCAAGTCTTATAGATTTTTTTGATTATGCAAATAATCTGTTTATCAATATTCAAATTAATACAGAATCCATACTCTCAAACTTAGAAAACATTGAAGAGAATATCAGGAGAGGTGATAAAGAAAAGGTAATTATTGATTATGGAGGTCCTAATATTGGTAAACCTCTTCATGTTGGACATCTTAGACCTCTTAATATAGGCAGAAGTATTTATTTAACAAATAAAATCATCGGCAATGAAATTAATAGTGATATTCATCTTGGTGATTGGGGAATGCCTGTTGCACAAATAATAACTTATTGTGAGCTGGAGAATATTAAGTTTGGTGAAATTACTATTCAAATGTTAGAAGAAATATATCCTAAAGCATCGAAGAAATATGGCAATGATGAAGATTTCAAACAAAAATCTCAAGAAACTAATAAAAAATTATCCTCTGGAAATTCAGATACTAACTCTAAATGGAAAATAATTAGTGACTTGACGATAAGCTCACTAAAGGAAACTCTGACCTTGCTTAATCATGATTTTGATTTTTGGTGGGGTGAAAGTACTGTTAATGAACTTATCCCAGAAATGTTAAAAAAGCTAGAAAAAAGTAGCAAAATCCAAAAAGATGATGGTGCCTACATTAGTTCTCAGATAACTGATCCTCGGATTCTCATTACTAAGTCTGACGGATCATATCTATATATAACTACCGATCTTGCAACAGTACTCTTAAGGAATAAAAAAATTAATCACGACAAGGTCTTATATGTAACAGATACAAGACAGAACTTACATTTTGAACAATTATTTCAATCATTAGAATTTTTTAATTTTCCAGCAAAAGAATATGTACACGTTGGTTTTGGAACTATTAATGATGCCAACGGTAATCCCTTAAAAACTCGGGATGGTGGAAACTTGAAATTAATTGATATGTATAAACAGGCATATAGTTATATACAAAATATAAATAGTGCTTTATCAGAGAATGATCTTCATTGTTTAACAAATACTGTTCTAACGTTCAGTGACTTAATAACAAACAGGAAAACTGACTACAAGTTTGATTTAGAAAAATTTACTAATGTATCTGGAAAAACAGGTTTGTATGTGCAGTATGCACAGGTTAGAGCTAAAAAATTACTTGAAACACTTATTAAAGATGAACAAATAATAAAAAATCCTACTGCGAAACTAAATCCTTTAGATAGAAAATTAGTCATTGCTCTTGCAAATATTGAATTCTATTTGGATTTAAGTTTAAAAAATAGTGAACCACATCATCTTGCCAATTACCTTTATGAAATAAGCAATGGTTTCAACTCTTTTTACCAAGATTCAAATATCAAAAATATAAAAGATATTGATGAAAAGAATCAGAAAATTTTTATTGCTAGTCTTTTTATTAAATACTCACATTTTGTAATGTCATGTTTGGGAATCAAACCTGTAGAGAAAATGTAATCCTATAAAAAAACTTGTGAAGCAAATACCCAGGAAATTAAAGTTATAGAATAAGCTGCTTGATCAATAAAGGGTAGTCTATCTCTCAAACTGTGTTGAGCAAACAGAACAAGCGGTACAGCAATAAAGCCTGCAAATGATACTGCTCTTGTAATTGATTTCAGATCAAAAAAGATTTGTGTTTCTGTACTCAAAAGTAACTGAAAAATTACCAGAGAAAGTAGTGAAAATAAAATTACATATAAAATGTTTGAAACTAAATCTCTAAACTGTGAGTTATATAACTTAAATACATTTAAGAACTCTACTGGTATAAAAAGTAAAAATATTGATAAAAAAAACAAGATAAGGAACCAGAACATTCCTTGGCCATTCCATGATATTATCTTTGAGTCAACAAGACCCGTTGATTCAAGCAAAAGATAAAAAGAAAATCCACCAATTAATGAGCCAAGTGAAAATATGTACAATCCTAAAATAGAATAAAAGTTCCTTCCTTGAAAACCTAAGTTTAGATTGCTTATTTTTTGATTTTGAAACTGCATACAGTCATATATTAATATTTAATTGATTAAACTAACCATATATATGGAATTTATTACAACTCCCAACCCTAATGCTATAAAAGTAGAAACTTCACACAATCTTGAAGTGGGTACCGTAATTGAGTCCTCATCTGATACAGATGATAAGCTTTGTAGTCTATTCATTAACGTTGAAGAGATTACTACTATTTTTGTTGGTCCTAATTTTTTAACTCTAACCAAAAAAGAAGATGGTGATTGGGATTCAATAAAAGCTGATATTGCTGGTCAATTTGATAAACTATAATCATGGAAAACTTTAACTCAGACCCAAAACCTGGAAGACTCATACTCCCACTTGTTCTTATAGGAATGATTGCGACTACTTATACTTTTATAAACCGAGTGACTACTAACAATAACTTAGAAGTCGTAAATATTGAGGAAAATGCTGACGAAGAGAATGTCTCCGAAGAAGTTGTGGATGAGACTACAACTACAAGCACTACAACTACCTTGCCTGAAAATGTAGTAGCTTATTTGGAAGAAATTCAAGCAGAAAAAATACAATCTACTGAACTTGGGAAAAAAGTCCTTGAAACTAATGAACGTTGGAATAATAAAGAAACTTCATACCAAGAAGCTCAACAAGAATTTAAAGAATTTATCTCTGATGCTGAACAATTTGTCGCGACCGTAACAGATCCAGGACCACCGACATCAAATGCAAACCTAGTCTCAAATCATGAAGAATTAAAAATATTAGTTAGCTTAATCTATGAGGACACTAAAGAATTACTAGAAGGTCTTACAGCTTCAGATACTGGTGAGAGACGTTCTGCTGCTTTAAGTTCTTTTAATAGTAATTTAGGATCTTTTCAACAAAAAATAGAAGAGATTATTGCTTTTTCAACCTCTAGCTAGCAGCTGCTGAACAAACTGTATCAATCATCAGCATTGCGATAACGTAAGGATCTGCATTAGCATTTGGTCTTCTATCCTCAAGATAACCTTTTTTGTCAACTTCAACTTGCCAAGGGATTCTGATGGATGCGCCTCTATCACTTACTCCATATGAAAATGTGTCATATTTTTGAGTCTCATGTGCACCAGTTAGCCTATCCTCAATTGCAGCACCATAATTTTTAACATGGAGTTCAGCATTTTTACCAAGCGCTTCACATCCTGCAACTATGGCGTCAAATCCGCCTTCTTCTCTCATTTGTTTAGTTGAGAAGTTAGTATGCATACCAGCACCATTCCAGTCACCTTTG
>Ga0222718_10004000_pt1 | contig 12402 bp, 11 predicted proteins | sample C33_27DmetaG_FD_165045 | JGI IMG/M metagenome (GOLD analysis project Ga0222718, IMG submission 165045) | Estuarine water microbial communities from San Francisco Bay, California, United States - C33_27D | ecosystem: Environmental > Aquatic > Marine > Unclassified | place: USA: California... | reverse complement strand
TGATCGTATTTATGTCATGGATGAGTCCAACTTAAATAATGTTTTGGCCTTGGCAGAGACTGATGAGGATAGAGGCAAAGTCGAAATGGTATTAAATTCAATTTATCCTGGCAAAGATGCCTCGGTCCCAGATCCATACTTCGGTGGAGACAGGGACTTTGTGCAAGTGTTTGACATGCTAAGCGCATCTGCTGAAAAAATCCTTGGTGAGATTAGCAATGAAGCGCGGTAAGCTATTATTGGTGCCAGTAGGCATTGGAGCAACCAACGCTTCAGCAATGCTACCTCCAGATACTTTGAAGCAAATCAATGCCTTGGATTATTTCATCGCAGAGCGGGCAAAAACCGCACGTGCCTACCTTAAGTCCATTGGTTTTGTCAAGGCCATGGCTTCGGTGCAAATTGCGGAGTTAAACAAGCACGAATCTGAAGACTATAACGCTTTGCTAGATCCTTGTACGAATGGGTTTAATTGTGGGCTCTTGTCTGAGGCAGGGGTTCCTGGCGTGGCCGACCCGGGCGGTGGAGTCATAGCGGCAGCACATGCTCGAGGCATAGAGGTGGTTCCGCTCATTGGTCCTTCTTCTATCTTGCTCGCGCTAATGGCTGCAGGAATGAATGGTCAACGATTTTCATTTCACGGTTACTTACCGAAGGAAAGTGGCGAGCTAATCAAGGAACTTAAAAGACTGGAGGCAGAGTCTATGCAGCACAACGTGACACAAATTTTCATTGAAACCCCCTTTCGAAATGAAAAGCTGAAGGATAAAATGCTTCAATCGCTAAATAAAAATACGCGCATATGTTTGGCCACAAATCTTACGGCTCCAGATCAATCCATTGTGAGTAAAACGGTAGTGGAAATGAAAAAGACTAAAATAAGTATCGATCGCAAACCCACGGTATTTCTGATGTATGCAGGAAAAACAGTGAAATAATTTTTGAACGTAAATAGATTACGTTGAGCCACTTGAGCTTTGATCTCAGATTAATTAAAAAACCAATTAAAATCTGAGTACTATGAGCGCAAATGAATTAAACAGTTTTCTACACTCCTTTCACCGACCACTTAATTATAGTGATGCCGCATGGCAAGAAGTAATCCGCCAAAGCAAAGCCGTTTGGTCAAGCTACATAAATGGAGATGATTGGCGAAACCAACTTGACATCCCTTGCAAAGAAGCCTACTTGATGCTCGTGAATTCTAATGGGCAGTTGATAGTAAAGGATGAATCGCTGCTTAACTATGTCAAAAACGAACATGTGCAGTCGTGGATCAAGCGCGTGGAAGAAATTGCTTATAAGGCGCTTCGAGACAGAAAGTATCACATATCTGAACGCTACTTTGGCAAGTTAATCAAGCTTGATGGCGACAATGCCATGCACAGGTATCGAAGGGCCGTGGTGCGCATCAAATTGAATAATTTGAGCGGGGCGTTGGCAGATCTATCCGATGCCATAAAAATGCAAGCCAAGGTTTCAAAGTTTTATTTGAAGCGCGCAGAAGTTTACCGTCTTTTGGATGTGGATCACAAAGCCATGACCGACTTGAATACTGCCTTGAGGTTAGATCCGAGCAATGCACAAGCATATCAAAAACGCGGAGCATTTAGACTCTCTCTTGGCGACAAAGCTGGTGGCAGATTAGACCTTCTTAGGGCAGAGGAATTGAGTCAAAACCACAATGGCGATTGGGGTATGGTTGCTTGATGAATAGGTTGGACTCTATATATGGGGTGATGTAGTCTGTAAATAAATATTCATCAGGCGCTCTAAGGAGAGATAATTTAAAGACGAATGTAAAATATCTACTGAGCGGAAAATGCTTAGCTTAACACCTATTTTGATTATGATCCGTTGCCAGTGGACGTGGAAATGTACATGGTCTCAACGCAAACGCTGTAGGTAGCGAGTAGTTCCTTATTCCAAGATTTATCGCACAGAGAGACGGAAATAATCAAGCTTTTGTACTATGAAATGAGCACCAAATAAATTGCCGATAAGCTGAATTTGAGTGGGCATACGGTCGAAAGCCATCGGTCTAATATCGTCAAGAAAGTGGGTGCGGCCAACCTTGCGGGTCTGATGCGCTGGGTGGTAAATAATGGAATGGATTAGCACATTTTTTCTTATTTGATCGGAATCATGCTTTGTTAACTTCGTTCACGTATTAATATAATCAACGTATGTCCGAAGGTAAAAACATCATTTTCTCTCTCCAAGGGGTTAGTAAAGTCTATCCTCCTAGTAAAACTGTCCTTAAGGACATATATCTCAGCTTTTACTATGGGGCCAAAATTGGCATCATTGGTCTTAACGGATCGGGCAAATCGTCTCTCCTAAAGATCATCGCAGGAGTAGATAAGGACTTTATAGGAGATCTGAGTTTTACCCAAGGTTTTAGTGTGGGCTATTTAGAGCAAGAGCCGCAGCTAGACGACTCCAAAACTGTACTTGAAGTAGTGAGGGAAGGAGCCGGTGAGATCACTGCGCTACTAGAGGAATACGAAAAAATTAACAATGACTTTGGTTTGCCCGAGGTGTATGAGAATCCAGATAAAATGGAAAAACTCATGGCCCGTCAAGGTGAGTTACAAGATAAAATTGACGCTGTTGGTGCCTGGGAGCTCGACTCTAAGTTGGAGCGATCAATGGATGCGCTACGCACACCTAGTGGGGACACACCCATCAAAAACTTGAGCGGAGGAGAGCGCAGACGAGTGGCCCTTTGTAGACTTTTGATCCAACAACCCGATATTTTGCTCCTTGATGAGCCTACCAACCACCTTGATGCTGAATCGGTAGATTGGCTAGAGCGTCACTTACAAGAATATGCTGGAACGGTAATAGCGATCACGCACGACCGCTATTTCTTAGACAATGTTGCCGGTTGGATTTTGGAACTTGATCGCGGAGAAGGAATACCTTGGAAGGGTAACTATAGTTCTTGGTTAGATCAAAAGGCAAAGCGATTAGCACAGGAAGACAAACAAGCCAGCAAGCGACAAAAAACGCTAGAGCGCGAGTTGGAATGGGTTCGAATGAATCCAAAAGGACGCCAGTCAAAAAGCAAGGCGCGTTTAGCCAACTATGACAAGATGCTGGCCGAGGAGCAAAAGGCCAAAGAAGAAAAGCTGGAGCTTTATATCCCACCAGGCCCACGCCTCGGAAACAATGTAATTGAGGCTAGTGGCGTGAGCAAAGCATTTGGTGATAAGCTGCTTTATGAAAATTTGAATTTCAATTTGCCACCAGCTGGAATCGTTGGTATTATTGGTCCAAACGGTGCTGGTAAAACCACTTTGTTCAGAATGATCATGGGCCAAGAGACTCCTGATTCGGGAACATTCAAGGTTGGAGAAACCGTCAAAATCGCTTACGTAGATCAAGCACATTCCGAAATTGACCCTGAAAAATCAATCTATGAGGTGATCAGCGGTGGGCAAGAAATCATTGAAATGGGTGGCCGTGAGATTAACGCTCGGGCCTATGTTTCCAAATTCAATTTTGGCGGGAGCGACCAAGGCAAGAAAGTAAAGGTGCTCTCGGGTGGTGAACGCAACCGTTTACACTTAGCGATGACACTTAAAGAAGGTGCCAACGTATTGCTGCTCGATGAGCCAACCAACGATTTAGATGTCAACACCCTCAGAGCACTCGAAGAGGCCTTAGAAAACTTCGCAGGTTGTGCAGTCATCATTAGCCACGACCGTTGGTTCTTAGACCGTGTTTGTACGCACATACTAGCGTTTGAAGGCAACAGTGAGGTTTATTACTTCGAGGGTGGCTACAGCGATTACGAAGAAAACCGAAAGAAGCGCATGGGCGATGAACAGCCTAAGCGCATCCGCTACAAGAAGCTCGGCTCAGTATAGGTGTTCATAAGTTGGTTTTTGTTTTGACGGGCTCTGTTTTAATTTTCGCCAAAACATTTAAATCTGACTTATTATGAAAAACCGACTCGTATCTGCCTTTTTAATACCATTCATGCTGGGAATCGGAGTGATCCAATCGGGCTGTTTTGGTTCTTTCGCATTAATTTCAAAAGCACACGGGTTTGTGGATGGAATTGGTGGCGATGACCTTGGAGGCCGTTTTATTCGTACGCTAATAGTGTATGCAGGTGGTACGTTTCAAGTTTGGAGTGCCTGCATTCTGGTAGATGTGGCTATTCTAAACCTTATTGAATTCTGGACAGGTAGTAATCCACTCGCCATGCAAGAAGGTGAAATGGAGCAACAGTATGTAATGTATGAAGGAGAGCAATATTTGATCACTGCGACCAAGAATCAATTCAAGTTTGAGAAACTATCCGGAGAAACGGTTTTAGAAGAATCGCTGGTACAGTTCTGTGAAGATGACCAAAGCTGGAGCTATGTTCATGATGGGGAGTCACATATTTTGACCGCATTTCGTGGATTAGATGAAGATCAAAATCTACAATACGAGGTGTATACGGCAGATGGCTCGGAAATTATTTCAACGAAGCCATTAGAGGTTGCCCGCATTTAATTCGAATGATTTTCTCATAAAGGCTCCATATTGATGGGGCCTTTTTTATGCCTTATCATCCACTAAAATTCGAATACATAACACATACATTTGCCGCCATGGCCAATAAACCATCCATACCCAAAGGCACAAGAGACTTTTTACCAGTTCAAAGTTTAAAGCGCAAGTTCATTTTTGATACTGCTCAATCTGTGTTTCAGAAATATAGCTACCAGCCCATCGAAACGCCTGCGATGGAAAACTTAGAAACCCTCACTGGTAAGTATGGAGAAGAAGGGGATAAGCTGATTTATAAGATTCTATCTCCAGTCAATTATCCAAGTGACTTACTCGATAAGATTAAACTTGATCCTCAGCAGTTAAGCTTGATTTCGGCCGAATCAGATAAAGAGCGGTCACATTTTCTTGGGAATTATGTCGAAAATGGTGAGCATGCAAAAAATAAAGGTCGTGAAATATTGAGCGAGCTTTCAAATCGTGCATTGCGTTACGATCTTACCGTACCCTTTGCTCGTTTTGTAGTACAAAACCAGAATGAGCTGAGTTTTCCGTTCAAACGGTATCAGATTCAACCCGTATGGCGTGCCGATCGGCCACAAAAAGGTCGGTATCGAGAATTTTATCAATGCGATGTAGATGTGATTGGTAGCGACTCATTGCTGAATGAAGCAGAACTGCTATCCATCATCGATGATGTGTTTGTAAAGTTGGGGTTGCCAGATATTGTAATTCGACTTAACAACCGCAAAATATTAAGCGGCATTGCCCAAGCATCGGGCTTAAGAGAGCACTTTACGGAAATGACCATCGCCATGGATAAACTGGATAAGATCGGTGTAGAGGGGGTTAAGAAAGAAATGATCGAACGCGGTTTGCCAGCAAATGGAGTCAAAAAGGCGCTTGACCATATCAGCAGAAAGGCAAAACCAGAAAACTTGTTGAGAATGCTTTCCGGTTCACTCACAGGTGTGGAAGATGCTCAGCGTGGAGTAGAGGAGATGCGCGCAACCCTGGCGGCATTACCCACATCTTTGCAGGAAAAAGTAACCATCGATTTGACTTTGGCTAGAGGGCTAAATTATTATACCGGGGCCATCATTGAGGTTGGTCACGCTAAGTTTCCTTCGAGCATATGTGGCGGTGGTCGATATGATGACCTTACAGGGATTTTCGGATTGAAAGGAATGAGTGGTGTAGGGGTGAGTTTTGGGGCTGATCGTATTTACGACTTAATGGAGGAGTTAAACATCTTTCCAGATTCGATGGGAGACCAAAGCACCATGATGTTTGTAAATTTCGGTGCCAATGAAGCCATCAAGAGCATGGAACTTGCAAGACAACTGAGAGAAGCAGGTTACGCTGCTGAGGTTTACCCTGATGCGGTGAAAATGGCCAAGCAGATGAAATACGCCAATGCCAGAGGGTTTAAGTACGTTGGATTGTTGGGAAGCAAGGAAATCGAAGAAAATCGAATTACGGTTAAAGATATGCGCTCAGGTGAGCACAACGAGGTTGAATTAAAGCACCTTGTTGAATTTGTATTCGATCAATCGCAAAACCATGATTAGACTTCAGCACAAGACATATGGGATAAGGGAGGTTTTTGAAATTTCCAGTGGTGCAGATCAGATTGGTTTATCGGATGATTTGATAAAACGAATCACGGATGGTCGTAAGTTTTTAGAGCGGTTTGTCGCCAAATCTGAGCAACCCATCTACGGTATAAATACCGGATTTGGCAGTTTGTGTGATGTTGAAATCAGTCCTGATGAGTTGGGTCTTTTGCAAGAAAACTTAGTGAAGTCGCATGCATGTGGCATAGGTGACACCGTTTCGAAGGAGATAGTAAAGCTGATGCTGCTTCTAAAAATCATTGGCTTGAGTAAGGGTAACTCAGGAGCGCGATTGGAAACGGTAGAGATGCTCATAAGTTTATTTAATCACAATATCATTCCTGTAGTGTTTGAGCAAGGTTCGCTTGGTGCATCGGGTGATTTGGCGCCTTTGGCACATATGAGTCTTCCACTGCTCGGTTTGGGTGAGGTTTGGTATAAGTCAAAAAGGGTTCAAGCTCAGGAGGCCTTGGCTGATGTGGGACTTCAGCCTATTTCACTTGGGGCCAAAGAAGGATTGGCTTTGCTGAATGGAACTCAGTTCATGTCTGCGCATGGCGTTTACATTTTGCACCAATTGGAGCACTGGCAAAGCGTGGGCTTAAAAGTTGCTGCGTTATCGCTCGAAGCATTTGATGGACGCATTGAGCCTTTTGACCATGCTGTACACGCAGTAAGGCCGCACTCCGGACAATTGTCTGCAGCCAAGGCCATACGCGACTTATTGGATGGCAGCGAGGTAATGCAGCAACCAAAAAAGCATGTCCAAGACCCTTATTCGTTTCGATGCATTCCACAAGTGCATGGGGCGAGTGCCGATGCCATCGATCATATTCGAACCGTTTTTGAAACAGAAATAAACGCTGTTACCGATAACCCCACACTCATCGCCAGTGAGGACAAAATCATTTCTGCAGGTAATTTTCATGGACAGCCACTGGCAATTAACCTAGATTATCTGTGCATCGCCATTGCTGAGCTTGGCAGCATCTCAGAACGAAGAACATATAAGCTCATTTCAGGGCAGCGGGGTTTGCCACCTTATTTGGTTGCAAATCCTGGACTCAACAGTGGGTTGATGATTGCTCAGTATGCTGCAGCATCCATCGTAAGCCAGAATAAACAGCTCTGTACACCCGCTTCAATCGATACCATCGATTCATCGAATGGGCAAGAAGATCACGTGAGTATGGGTGCGAACGCTGCTACCAAGGCGCTCAGGGTATTCAATAATTATCGGTCGATTATGGCGATTGAAATGCTGACAGCGGCTCAGGCCAGAGATTTTCGTACTGCCGATTCATCGCCAATACTAGAGTCGCTTAGAAAAGACTATCGAACCCATGTTCCTTTCATTGAAAATGACGTGGTAGTGCAACCGCTTATTCAGAAGACAATCGAGCTTCTGAGCTAATTTTTTTTACCTCTGGTTTGGATACATTTTTATGCCTGAGAGAGCGGTCCATTTTGGATTAAGAAGCAGAGCTGGCTGGGGTGGTATAGGTGCTGTGACCGAGAGTGGTATCAATCTCGTTAGCGATGGAATTCTCATATTGGCACCTGAAGCCACCGTTGAGTTAAATGTTTTGCCCTTTATGAAAGCCCAATTGGGGGCTGGTTATAGAGCAGTATTTGGTGCCAATAACCCATTCATGACAAACCAAGACCTGAGTTCACCAACAGGTCGCTTTGGACTGATGTTTGGATGGTTCGGAGATTGATTTTTCCGCCATCTTTGAACCATGGCGAGAAAAGAATTTGAAACCAAAGTGAGGGTCAGGTATGCAGAAACTGACCGCATGGGTTATTGCTACTACGGAAATTTTGCCGCATATTTTGAGGTTGCTAGAGTGGAGGCCTTGCGCGAGTTGGGCATCACCTACAAGCAATTGGAGGATGAAGGGGTGATTTTACCAGTGCTCGACTATCAAGTACGCTATTTTAAGCCTGCCTACTATGACGAAATGCTCACCATCAAAACGGTGATAGAACAAGTGAAAGGAGCGAGGATCTATTTTACTTATTCCACCTTCAACAAAGGGGGAGAGGAACTGAATAAGGCCAGTACCACTTTGGTATTTGTTGATTCAAAGACGAAACGTCCAATGAGTCCCCCAGAATATTTGGCAAAAGAGCTATCTCAAGTAGCTAACACCACCGACTGAATTCTTTCGTGCAAGCCTAGCATTCTGCATGATTAATTGAATCAATTTTGCAGCGTGTGGAGGCTATCCATGATATTATTACTTATCGCGAGTTCTGCCTTAGGACAGAATGTCGATTCGCTTGATATTGGATCACCAAAAACAACGGAGACTCCAGTAGATACCATCATTTACGAAAAACCGAAGGCCGGTTTTATATCTAACTTTCTGTTTCAATTTGATAATCGAAACGAGCGTTATTACACTACCCGCGCTCGAATGAATGGTGTTAAAATTGGTTTTGAGTTTTACAGGAGATATCGAACAGGGTTTGGTTTTTATGGCAATAGCAATTTCTATCGGATGCGTTTTCCTGATGCCGCCTCCAATCTTGCTTATACAGCCAGGTTAAACTATTCCACGTGGTTTAACGAAATAGTCATTTTTCGGAGCTTCCGCTGGGAACTTGCCCCTTCCATGGCGCGCGGAACTGGGCAAATATTGCTTCAAGAATATAATTCAGAGCCGTCCATACCCGAGCTCAACAAAACGGACACCATCAGTGATATTCGCCTCTATGATATTGGTTTTAATACTCAGTTTAAAATTTTTCCATGGTTTGGATTGGGAGCTGGTGTGGGGTATCGCTTTTTGAATTTACCAGATTACCCGCAGCTGCAAGGTCCGTTTACCGATCCATACGTAGATTTCAAAGTCAAGGTGTTTTTAGGGTATGCCTTTAAGGGTATTTTTAATCCTTCTAAAATTGAAGCTGAACGCAACTATTACGAACAACGCAGCCGACTAAGGTGGGCTAGATTTCGAAAAATATTTATCGACTGATGACAATAAGTGAGGCACAGGAAAGAATCACCGAACTTACTAAGGCACTAGAAAAGCACAATCATCTCTATTACGTCAAGAATCAGCCAGAGATCTCGGACTATGATTTTGACATGATGCTCAAGGATCTCGAATCGCTCGAAGAGCGTTTTCCAGAGCTTCAGCACCCCAATTCGCCAACCAAAAGGGTTGGAGGAGATATCACTAAGAAGTTTGAAAGTGTGTTGCATGATTACCCCATGCTATCACTATCCAACAGCTATTCTAAGGAAGAGATTGTGGATTTTGAAAGCCGTGCCCGCAAGCTCACAGATGCTGATTTGGAATATGTGTGTGAGTTAAAATATGACGGAGTAGCTATTGGAATACGTTACTTGAACGGAGCTTTCGATCGGGCAGTTACCCGCGGTGACGGAACAAAAGGTGAAGATGTAAGTGCCAATGTGCGGACCATTAAAACCGTGCCCATGACCTTACAGGGCAATGATTTTCCTGATGAACTTGAAATCCGTGGAGAGATATTTTTTCCGCTCGATGGGTTTGAAGCACTGAACCAACAGCGCGCCCAAGCCGGTGAAGATTTATACGCCAACCCAAGAAATACGGCAAGCGGAACGCTTAAGAATCAGGATTCTTCGCTGGTTGCGGAGCGCGGTCTTGACTGCTACCTGTATGGTGTGTATAGTAAATCGAACATTGCTTCCAACCACTATGAAGCCGTACAGGCAGCTGGCAACTGGGGTTTTCAAATTCCAGAACACTCCGAGCGTATGATAGAGCGTTGCAAAGGAATTGATGAGATCATGGATTTCATCAATTATTGGGATACAAAAAGGCACGATCTGAATTTTGAAATTGATGGTGTGGTAATCAAGGTCAATGCTTATGACCAACAAGAGGAATTGGGATATACTGCAAAATCGCCACGCTGGGCTATTGCCTACAAGTTTAAGGCCGCCTCGGTGAGCACACAGCTGAATTCAATAACCTATCAAGTTGGTCGGACTGGGGCCATTACACCCGTGGCAAACTTGAGTCCTGTGTTGTTGGCAGGAACAACTGTTAAGCGCGCTTCCTTGCACAATGCGGATCAAATTGCGAAGTTGGATTTACGCATCGGTGACCACGTATTTGTAGAAAAAGGGGGTGAAATTATCCCCAAGGTTACCGGTGTCGATATGGCAAAAAGGAGCGATGATGCGGTTCCTTTTGAATTTGGGGAGTTTTGTCCCGAATGCAATACACCGCTGATTCGTCTAGAAGGTGAAGCGCAACACTATTGCCCGAATCAGGCGGAGTGTCCGCCACAAGTCGCGGGTCGAATGCAACATTTCATATCCAGGCGTGCCATGGATATTGAAGGGATTGGCGCTGAAACTATCGAGCAATTCTACGAGGCTGGGCTCATCAAGAACATCGCGGATTTATATGACCTTGGCGCTGAGGATTTATTACCCCTGGAGCGTATGGCGCAAAAGTCTGTGGATAATATTCTACAAGGGTTAGAGGCTTCCAAAGAGGTTCCTTTTGAGCGTGTATTATTTGCTTTAGGCATACGCTATGTGGGTGAAACTGTGGCGAAGAAACTCGCTCGGCATTTTCACTCGATGGAAAAGTTGCAAGCGGCATCGACTGAGGAACTCTTATCGGTTGATGAAATTGGCAACCGTATAGCACAAAGTGTGCAAGAGTTTTTTACGCAAGAGGCAAATACAGCAATTATCGACCGATTGAAGAACCATGGCCTTCAATTGGAAATTCCTCAGGAGGCTTTAAGCGATCGAACCGATAAGCTTTCTGGAAAGACCTTTGTGATTTCGGGAGTTTTCGAACGCCACAGCCGCGATGAGTTAAAAGAATTGATAGAAAAGAATGGTGGTAAAAACACTGGTTCGGTGAGCGCCAAAACCACATATCTGTTAGCTGGTGATGGTATGGGTCCAAGCAAACGCACCAAAGCTGAAAAGCTTGGTGTAACCATCATCTCCGAAGGCGACTTTGAAGCAATGATTGCTTAGCGAACGATCACAAATTTGTGGTTCGCTAATTCGGTAGTTTCCGGAGTGATGATTCGCGCAAAGTATAGGCCATTTGACAGAACATCCAACGTTACTTGAGCGTTGCCTTCTTGAGCAGACTGATGCACTGCTTTTCCACTTAAATCAAATATCAAAAGATCATATCGGCTCGCTTCGGTTCTCACTATTAGATTATCATTCGCTACAAATAGCGAGGTGTTGTATTCACCAATTTCTGGAGTAGCCCACGGCCAATTGTTCGGATCGTTAGGATCGTAATTATCCAGAATGGTGAAAACCTTGCACGAAGCGTCATTATTTGCCGTAGCGTCTTGCGCAGCCTCTGTCCTGACACATAGTTGATGCACTGCGGCAGAATCTGGGATGGACGGAAGGACGGCTTGATTGGTGACCAATCGGGTGGTAGTTTCTCCTCCCGAAACTCCTCCAGCAACAATGCTAGCCCTTAAAGAAGATTCGTCATTACCCAAGTAAATAGTATAGTCGAGTATCGAGTGCTCTAGGTAAGTAACATCTCCATTGTTTACCAAGTTGATCTCTATGCTTGACAAGGGTGGTGGCACGTTGGTGCCATTGTCGATGTCAAAATTGTTCAGATTCGAAGGCGCAAGAATGGTAATCTCCGCGCCAGACCAGTCGTTGTTGATGGCTGTAGTGGCGTAAAACTCTTCTGAGTAAATATCATTGCTATCTACGGTGTCACCTGGAACTTGAATAAGCGCGTCAAAAGAAATGGTATCCCAAGTAGATAGAATTTTTATGCGATTGGATGCTCCAAACGAAAGTGCAGTCACAGCACCACTATCCAGGGCCGCTTCTAGTTCGAATGCGTGTTGAATTAGTGAATTATTGTAGGATATGCTCGCCAACACTGTATCTCCAACAGCCAAGCTGTTCGGCCCCATGTTTTCTATGCTTATTTCAATACTAGTAGATAAATCAATGGGTGTTTGATTTATTGAGTTGCTGCTAATATTAATATCCATTAACGCCACATCGATTTGGGCGTAAGTCGCGCAAATAGGCAAGCACAGAATAAGAAAGACTAGAATTCGGTTCATGGGGCCAAATTTCTCAATAATAAACGAATTGTCAACCTATTGAGTTGGCTGAAATAAAAAAGCCCATCCTTTATTCTGGACGGGCTTTTAACAAACTTATGATTATTGCTTATTGCAATGATAATTTATGAGTGCTGACATCACCACTTACCATATTGGTTGCTTGGATTATGTATACACCTTTAGCTGC
>Ga0222718_10003995_pt1 | contig 12410 bp, 10 predicted proteins | sample C33_27DmetaG_FD_165045 | JGI IMG/M metagenome (GOLD analysis project Ga0222718, IMG submission 165045) | Estuarine water microbial communities from San Francisco Bay, California, United States - C33_27D | ecosystem: Environmental > Aquatic > Marine > Unclassified | place: USA: California... | reverse complement strand
AATATTATCATGTGAGTATATTTTCTTGTCCATATTACAACTATATTTGAAATGATTTTGATTTTGATTTTCGTCAAAAAACTTTTTATCTCCTTCATCGAGATTATTTTCGATATCAACTTTTGTTAAATTCCAATAGTCGGGACACATTTGTGAATCATATCCAAATTGATTCTTGGGAAGAATCGGTTTGAATTCAATGATGTAATATATAAGAACTAAAATCATTAAAAATGTTCCGATAATAAATGTGGTCACGAAATAACCCATTTTTTCATAAATATTTTCTTTACCCCATTTTGTAAAAAGCATTACCCCAAGTAAAGCACTTGCACAAAGAGCATAAAAAACACATGTGAGTATGGTGAACTTAAACATTTTCATTTTTTGTGATAAAAACATTTTTTGATCACTTTCATTAAGTGACGAAATATCAACTTCCTCCTTTTCTTGGGACATATCTTCTATATTTAAAGATTATATTTTTTACACCTACCAATTTTTAGTACCTGTAATATTCATATTTTGTGGACGTTCCATGACATTAATTCTCCCATCTCTTTCTAATTCTTTCTTGAAATCTGCAAATTGTTGAATGTTTGTAAGAATTTCTTTTGAACACCATTCTAATACTCCTCCGTTTAGTTTTCGAACAGAATTGGTAACATCTCTGTCAAAATTATTTATAGGATTATTATCAGGATAAAATGAAATATTTGTAAAGCCATTTTTGAGATAGTCGAAATATACAGACCTCATAACAATTTTGAGTTCTAACTCATTTTGTTTGCCAATATTGTATGTTCCGCCAGATTTATTGAAAACAGTATTTTGTAAACCAAATTGCAAAGCATCAATGTTTCTTTTAGAAAAGAATAATGATGAAACTGGTGTATGTTCTATATTTTTGGACATTATATCGAAACCATTACTTGATTGATCACGAGATTGATGGGTATCATATCTGTCACCGTAAGGTTTTGGAACAGATAAAGATTCAATTCTTTTGTTAAGAGAATTGTCATTCGCATATATCGTCTTAACTTTAGAAGGTAACATTGCCTGTACTGGAAATGATGATATTCTTTTACATTGTTGAACATTGTCGGTTTTCTTTTTCATCAATTGTTCATTCTTTGAATTCATTTCTTTTATATTTACTATAACATAAGAATTATTTTCATGATATTTATTAGATATGGATAATTACAAAATATTCGACGGTATATCCGCTGAAATACTTAAAGATTGTGTCATCAAAACTGAAAAAGAAAAATTTGTGGAAACTTTATCTATTTGGTTAGAAATGCAGCTTTTCAAAATGGTTGCTGTTCTATATATCATGTGTAAACACAATGGTCAAACTAAAGCTGATAAGGAAACTTTAGAAAATGTCAAGAAAATGTTCAATTTAAGATGCAAACATTGTACTAAAAAGGGAGGAATGATTGGAGGAAGACTTGGATCTTCCACATATATGGGAATAGAGGAATCGATGTATTCTGCTGCTAACGAGGGTCAAGACATTTTAAATGTTGATTTAAAAGATGGTCTAATAAGACCTGAAATATCCAACACAGAAATTATTGGAGGTGCGAAAAATTCAAAATATTCCAAAAAGATCAAACAACTGTTATCATTACATTGTAAATACCATAATATGAAGATAAGCAAAGATGTACAAACATATTTAATAAATATGATGTTGAAAGAAATTCAAAATATCAAGAATGATCTCAAAAAGGAGAATAATTTGACCCTCAAAAAAATGAATTCTATTTTGAAAAAACATAACGTTTTTCATTAAAAACATATAAATAAAAACTGATATTATTTTTTTATAATCATCATCATGGTTCTTATAACGATTGATGGAAATATTGGAGCTGGAAAATCCAGTGTATTGAATTATTTACATAGAAATTACAAAATACCTGTAGATTTGGAACCAATAGATAGTTGGAATAAATATTTGACTGATTTTTATGACAATTATTCAAATGTTTTCAAGTTTCAAATACGAGTATGGTTGGATCGTTGTTGGATTCAGGAAAAAACAGAAAGTGCAAACATTTTCATAGAAAGAAGTCCACGATTCATACAAGATGTTTTTATTGAAGTTGCAGAGGAAGAAAGAATGATCACAAGTGCAGATAAAGAAATACTTCATTCTCTACACAAAAAGACTAATCATCTTTGGGAAAAATCGGTTTACATATATTTACAATCTTCTCCGGATAATTGTATAAAGAAAATTCAAAAAAGAAATAGACCATGTGAAAAACAAATCACAAAAGAATATATTGAAAAATTACACAATAAACATTGTAGTGTATACGAACAAATAATTCAAGAAAACAAAAACAAAATATATTGTATAGATGTCGACGATAAATCAATAGCAGAAATTGCTAACAAGATTTTACAGATTGTTAATCATAATAAAAATTAAAAAGGTATAAAAACAAAAATTGATTATCCAATATTCATATTTTTTATACTAATTATAAATAAAGAGATGGCAGATGAAAAAATAGAGGATAAATACAAAAAGTACGAGTTACGAGAACATATCTACAATATTCCTGACACATATGTTGGTTCTACGAATTCAACATCGTTAGATTTGTATATTTTCGATGATAACACTAAAAAAATGGAGCAAAAAAACATAACATATGTCCCTGGTCTTCTTAAAATATTTGACGAGGTAATTGTCAATGCTATAGATCATTCTGTAAGACTACAGATTGAAGAAAGTAATGGAAAGAAAGATGTTAAACATATGAAAAATATAAAAGTAAATGTTGATAAGTCAACTGGTATAATATCTATTTCCAATGATGGGAATGGTATCGATGTTGTTCAACATGAATCTCTCAAAACATATATTCCTGAATTAATTACTGGTACTCTTCTCACAAGTACCAACTATAATCACCAAGAGGAAAAGATAATTGGTGGAAAAGGAGGATATGGTTTGAAATTATCAAACATATTTTCTAAAAAGTTTACTGTTGAAACAGTTGATCACTATAGGCAAAAGATATTTACACAAACATTTAAAAACAATATGCTTGAAAAAGAAAAACCATCTGTTCGTTCAAGTTCAAAACAGCCTTATACAAAAATATCCTTCTTACCAGATTATGAAAGATTTGGATTATCGGGAATAACAGATGATATTTATCAACTATTCAAAAGAAGGACAATTGATGCTGCAGCTTGTACTAATAAATCTGTAACAGTAACATTTAATGATGAGAAACTACCTGTCAAAGATTTTGAAAAATACGCAGAACTATTTGTTGATAAAACACAAAGTCCTTTGATATATGAAAAATGTAATGACAGATGGGAAATAGCAGTATCAATTGCAAAAGAAGGATATGATCAAATTTCATTTGTGAATGGTATAAATACAGTAAGGGGAGGAACTCATGTAAATATTATAACTAATTCTATAGTTAAAAAGATATCAGATTTAATAGAATCGAAGAAAAAGAAGACTGTCAAACCACAGGTCATAAAGGATAATTTATTTGTCTTTGTGAAAAGTACAATTGTGAATCCAGCTTTTGACAGTCAATCAAAAGAAACATTGACAACCCCTTCCAATAAGTTTGGATCTAAATGTGATATATCTGATAAGTTTATTGACAAACTATACAAAACAAATATTGTAGAACGCGTTCTTTCATTTACTGATTTTCAGAATCAAAAAAAACTAACAAAAACAGATGGTAAAAAGACTTCAAGAATCATTGTTCCTAAACTAGATGATGCTAATCTTGCAGGAACAAAAGAAAGCGATAATTGCACACTTATCTTAACGGAAGGAGACTCTGCTAAAACAATGGCTATAGCTGGGTTAAGTGTAATTGGTCGCGATAGATACGGTGTCTTTCCATTGAGAGGAAAAGTGATGAATGTTAAAGATGCAGCAATTAGCAAAATTTCAGATAATGCGGAAATTACAGCGCTTAAAAAAATTATAGGTCTTGAGCAAAACAAAAAATACGAAAATACCAAGGGATTAAGATATGGTAAAATCATGATTCTAACAGATCAAGATCATGATGGAAGTCACATCAAAGGATTATTGTTCAATGTATTTGAATCACTTTGGCCATCTCTATACAAAATAAATGGTTTCTTGACATCAATGCTTACACCAATCATCAAAGCTTCAAATAGTAAAGGAGAAGTTCAAGTTTTCTACAATATGAGTGATTATGAACAGTGGGTTCAAACAAAACAAGGAAATTGGAAAATCAAATATTACAAAGGGTTGGGTACTTCAAAAGATGATGAGGCAAAATCATATTTCAAAAATATGAAGACAGTTACATATATTAGAACCGACGCATCTGATCAATATCTTGACCTTGCATTCAATAAAAAACGAGCAGATGATAGAAAGACATGGCTTATGAAATACAAAAAAGATGATGTTTTAGATTATACTAAAGTAGATGTCAAATATGAAGATTTCGTTAACAAGGAGTTGATTCATTTCAGTAATAGAGATCTTGAAAGATCAATCAATCATATTTGTGATGGATTGAAAGAAAGTACACGCAAAATATTGTTTGCTTGTCTTAAAAGAAAACTTTTCACAAATGAAATTAAGGTCGCTCAGTTAGCTGGTAATGTAAGTGAAGTAACTGCTTATCACCATGGTGAACAATCTCTACAACAAGCAATTGTTGGTATGGCACAAATATTTGTTGGCACTAATAACATAAATCTGTTGCAACCAAATGGTCAGTTTGGATCAAGATTGGTTGGTGGCAATGATGCTTCATCCCCTAGGTATATTTTCACTCTATTATCTGCATTGACAAAGCTTATTTACAGAGAAGATGATATGTATATTCTTAATTATTTACAAGAAGATGGATATTCTATTGAACCCGAATTCTATATTCCTATTATCCCCATGATTCTCGTGAATGGTGGTGTAGGTATTGGTACAGGATTTTCAACAAATATTCCACAGTATAATCCTGAAGATATTATTAATGCTTGTCTTAAACTTTGTGATGCAAGTGAGAAAAAAAACCTTGATAGTGTTTCTATTGAAAGCTTCACACCATGGTATTTGGGCTTCACGGGTACTATTCAACAAACAGACAAAGGATCTTATATAAGTAAAGGAGTTTATAACTGGATTGACGAGCGTACTCTTGAAATTACTGAATTACCTGTTGGTATATGGACAGAAGATTATAAAGAAATGTTGGAAAATATGATTACATCTGGTTCTAATTACTTGAAATCGTTTGAAAATCATTACACGTCCAAGAATATCAAATTTATTCTTTACTTCACTGATGATATTGTTAAGAAATTAGGAGATAAATTTGATACAGAGTTCAAATTGATTTCTTCCAAAAATATGAATATCAACAATATGCATTTATATAGTGATATTGGAGCTATCAAAAAATATAAGTCAACAACAGATATTATCAAACAATGGTCTCGTGTAAGACTTCAAAAATACAGTGAACGCAAAGCATACCAAATAAAAATACTTGAAAACGAGTACAATCTTATATCTGAAAAAATTAGGTTCATATTGGATGTTATAAATGGGAAAATTGTCGTTATGAATCAAAAAATATCGCAAATCGTTGATAGGCTTGTAGAACTCAAATACAGAAAAATATTCAAAGATTCCCAAACTGAATTAGAAAATGAAGAAACTGGCAATAATAGTGGTTACAATTATCTACTTAAAATGCCAATTTCCCAACTTACATATGATCGAAAGATAATATTAGAAAAAGAAGTCAAAGACTTAGAAAGTAATCTAGAAAATATTCGTAAGACTTCAATTGAAAATATCTGGAGGAAAGAATTGCTAGAACTTATGGAAATGTGGAAAAAACATAGAGAGACAATTGAACAAGATTATACAAATGATAGAAACGGTATATTGTTCACAAAGAAAAAATCTTCCAAAAAAACGAAATAATTATATGAAATTACAAACTATATATGTTATATAATCATGTATCCCATATATTTTAACATCATGGTTTTTTGACAAACTATAGTGCCATCTAAAAGGTATTAAAATACTTTGGTATTTTTTTAACGTTATTGATAATACAGGTTCTCTATTATCTGCTACATCATTAACTACTTTATTTCCTGCTTGATACAACAGCACTTCAGTGTCTTCGAGTGCATAAATATACATGTATTTATGTTTGTTTAGATTCCATGTTTTACTGATATCAAATATAGAATCTTCTATAATATTGTTTTTAAACCAAGAGTTTACTAAAGAAATTACGTCCTTTACAGTATCTTCTATCACCAATGGTTGTCGTTGAAATATTAGATTAAATTCAAAATCTTGCACTGATGTTTGTAATATCGTCACATTATCTGGATATATAAAATAACAATATATGTAAGCTATTAAAATACAAAATAATATCACTTTAAGTTTCATTATTATTGATAAATATAATAAAAAAAATAATACAAACACAATTTTTTATATATTAAAAATATAAAAGATGGACGGAAATAATGGGGGCGACAACTGGACACCTAGAGCTGTGGTAGCAGGAAAAGGTATTTATATTGTTATTCGCGACTTAATCCATGGTTTTTTTGAATCTTTAAAATTGGCTACTACTTGGTCGCAGTTTACTTTGAAAGGTTTGGGTAAATCAATAACAAATATAGGAAGTGGTTTAAACAATGTCATGCAAATCATATCTAATATTGGAAAACCAATAATGTGGGTTATTGGTACCATTTTGTTAATTATTGTTATTATGTTCCTTGCATCAAGTGCTTCTAATAGTATGTTTCCAAACGATAACAAATCTGGTGGAAAATCTGGTGGAAATAACATTTATTTACAAACAAGTGGTATATCTCAATCATCTCAGTCATTTTTGAGCACAAAACCAAAATTAGGTGAAATGCCCGAATTCAGCCTATTTAATTTCAATTACTACTCGAACTTTTTAAAAAATAATGAACCCTTCGCATCTGGTATTGCATATTCAAATGTTATATTAAATATTGCTTCGAATAAAAATATTCCAACAACTGATAGACCACTGTTGAGTGGAAAGAGAGCTGATAATATTTCAGTTATAACAAAAAAAGAGGATGATGACGAGAAATATTACAATGTTTTGAAACCAAAGGATATTGTATGGAAGATGAAAGAGAATGAACACAGAGATTTCCAGAATCTTCCAAGAGATTTTCAAGAAAAATATAGAACTGATGGTAAAACTACAAAAACAATTGCATGGGAACAAAAAAATAATGAATGGATATTAAACTGTCCAACAGGCACAGAACTTATAAACAATACCAATACATGTATAATATCTTCTCACAAAAATGGCAAAGATGTCACAAAACCAGTATATGTTGTATAACTACCTTGAATTTCACTCTTACGACATTTTGCAACCTTTTGATCAAAAATTTAATATAATTTAATAATAAATGGCGAATGCTGATAATTGTTCATTTGACACTATTAATATTTTGAAAGAAAATTTTGAAAAGTGCAAGGATACATCTTCATCTAACCTCTTTAATTCATTGAGTTTTGATTCAAATTATAATGTTTCATCATATGAAGACAATAGTTTGTGTTCAATATATAAAGATAAGGTATACGACAATTGTATAAAATTAACAGGTGATCCATGGTATACAGTGGATTTTAAAAATAATGAATGTAAATTACCTGAAGATATATCATTCCCAAAAGAATTTAAAAGATTAAAAGACAATACTATAGAAAAACCTGACAACTTTGTAAATTTAATAACAGAAGTTTGTCAAGAGAGGTGGTATGATTGGTTTACAATTCCCGATTACTATCATGGCAATAACTATTTTATAGACAGTTCAAATGTGTGTTACGACATTTGCGAATTACATAAAGTTCCTTATCCTTCAGATAAAACTAAATGTATTGAAAAAAAAGATTTAGATTATGGTTTATATGAAAATCAGTTTAATTACACTCCATTACAGATTGTTCTTTTATTCGGTCACGATATTGAAAGTATAAAAAAGAAACAAAAACTCAATACGATAAATTATTATGAAAAAATAAATGAATCTATTGAATTCGAATTGAATACAAATAATACATTATTAAAACTAGTAAACAAGGAATGGCAAAATAATAATAACATTGATACCATTGATACCATATCATCAAATATATTTACAGATATCACAGCCAAAAAAGATCAACTGATTAATAATAAAACAACATATAAAAACATCATTATACCAAACAAATCAGTTTTATCTGCCTCAGATTTTATCCATACACCAGAACATATTGAAGATGCATATAATATTGCATATGCGAAAAAAGATATGATTATTAGTCAAAATGATACAGATGAGGTAAAAAAAAGAATTTTTTTAAAAGCATGTGATATTTGCTTCAATGGAAACTCTTATTATAGTAATAATATAATATTTTATAGACTAAATAACAAGAAAGAAAATGAGAATATAAAAAAACCAATTACAGGTTTGAAATATGCAAAACAAAGTACTGAAGGTGATCTTTGTAATTTGCAAACGAGAGAAAATTGTGAAAATTATAAGGAATGTAAATGGGATGAAAATACAAACCCAAAATGTAAAAAAAAAGAAAGTACAACTACAGAAGATAATGTATCAAATATTTTGAATAAGGCGATATATAAAGAATATGAACCTGATGAAAACAGAGTTGATTATGATTATAAAAAATATACCACATTGAAATTTTATGTCAAGTTGGGTTTTATGATTATTTTATTGATGTTTAGTTTGATTATTCTTTATATAATATACTTAATGTTTCAGGACTCAATAAAATACATATTTGCAAAATCAAAAGAATCTCTCACAAACTCATTTCAAAATACAAAAAATTGGTTTGATAATAAACAACAAAACAATAGTGCAAACTCATCAGAATCTTTCACAAAATCCTTGCAAAAAGTACAAAATTGGTTGGGTGAAAACATACAAAATCAAAGTGCAAAATCAATAAAATCTGTCAAAAACTCAATTCCGGATATGAAAGAAATCAAAAAGGCTGTAACAAAATCTATTCAACCATTAAAAAATTAAAACCGATTAATTAATTTTCAAAATATTTGCAATTTCAAAAGGTGAGATTGCACTCAATAAGTGGGCTTAAAGTATCAAAAATGATGATATTTTGGACATTAAAAAGTTTAATCTTTCATGTTGAGATTTATTTGAATTATCTGCAAATATAGTGTTGGATGATAGTAAAAACCGTCAAACAACTCTTACAGTAGAACTTCAAAATAGTTTTTGGAAGTTCAAAGAAGAAGTTCTTTATGTGATTGCACAAAATCACAAAGTTGTCAAAATTGGAGGTACGAGGAATGGTATGGCAATCATATAAAGATTGTTTATATATTTGTTGTTATTATTTTTTGTTTTATATCAAAGGTCATAATTATATATAATTTATATAAAAAAGAAATATATAGAATATTGATGACATCTTACATACATTTCAATGATGGTAGATTGATAGGGGGTGTAGACGAATCAAATCGCGGAGGATTGATTTTTAATGTTGTAGCTGGATGCGTTGTTTTACCTATTGAATTTCCAGATGAACAATATTTACAAATCAAAGATTCAAAGAAACTATCTCGTAAAAAAAGAAGAGTATTAGCAGAATATATAAAACAGCATGCTGTTACATATGGAATAGGTGAATCAACGAATGAAGAAATAGACAATACAAACATATTATCAAGTACAATGAAGGCAATGAACAGAGCAATTGATCAAGCATATAAGAAATGTCCTTTTGAAGAAATCAAAATTGATGGGCCTATTTTCAAAGGTTATATTCCTCCAGGGGAAGATAATGATATATTACCATATGAATGTGTAATAAAAGGGGATTCGAAGTACTTGAATATTGCAGCGGCCTCAATATTAGCAAAAGACTATCATGATGAAACTTTATTAGAATTAGTTAAAAAGTATCCTGAACTTGAGAAGTATGATTTAAAAAACAATCAGGGGTACGGGACATCAAAACATATAGAAGCGATAAATTGTTACGGTATAACAAAATTTCACAGAAAATCTTTTGCTCCTTGTAAAAATAAAATATTGAATAATGTTGAAACAACTTAACAAAACAATATCTAAATATCCTGTATCCATAAAAATTCTTTATTAATGTCATCTGAAGGTTTTTCAAGTACAATTACTGGGTTATGTTTTAGATTCTTGATGAAAGTCATAATAGTTTCTGTTTCCATTTTCCCTTCAAATATTGTCTCGTGAACATCTACTTTTGATCCTTTATTTTTTTTGCTGTTGTTCAAATGTATAACAATGACATCCTTAATAATTGTTTTTATATTGAAGTAATATTCATTGATATCGCATCCAGCCGACCAGATATGAGCGGTATCGAGACATATTTTCAAGTATTGTTTTTCATCATTTGTAAATTTGTCATAGAAGTCTATAAATTCTGTATAATTGGTCAGTAACTCTGTTCCAGCACCTGCTGGAGTTTCCAAAATAAGTTTAGATTGGATTTGTTTTTCTTTCATTTTCGAGATGATAAATTTGAGAGAATTATACATATTTTGTTCACCTCTTTCTTTTGTATTTGTTGTATGTTTGCCTACATGAAATACAACTCCTATCGAATTTATAATATCAGATATTTCCAAATTATTTATCAGTACTTTTGTACAGTAACAATCTTCAATATCTTGTATTCTTTTGCCATCTTTTAATTCGCGAGCCAAGTTGATAGTATATGGGGCGTGTATAACAATTTTCATCTTTTTATCTTTGCAAAAGTCGCGAATATCTTTTGATTCTTCTTTATATTTTTGTATATTTCCGCCCTGAACACTTCTAGGATTAGATACAAATATTTGAGCTACATTTCCTCCTTCTTTTTCAAGAGTTTTCAAAGTATTGACAACCGATGTCTGTTTTTTCATATGAGCACCTATAAAACGCATAGTTATGTTGATAGTTTTTAATATATATAATCATTTTTTATTTTTGAATTTATTTTTTTATAATACAAGAAGAATCATCATAAGATTTTGGCATATAAGAATGAAATTCCGTTCCATCACAAAAAGCTTCGCGTTGTAATCTTTTTGAATATTTGAATGTAGTTCTTGCTATACGAGTTGGTTCCATTAATGTAACTATTAATGTTTGAAGAGGTGCATCACCATATCTGTAATAGAATATACCTCCATTTTGATTGATTTTTTCAACAATTGTTTTGACATCATCGCGTTCCCAAAACTTGGTAGAAGTTACGAAGAAATTATTGTAATACATTACAGGCATATTCATTTCAATATCTTGTTCATAATTTTTTTGATCATAATCTCCATTTATTTTAAGAATTTGTGTCATTTTATCATAAATATCTTTCATATTTGGTGAAAGTTTTGCTGATACAAATACTGTTTCAATCTTATCAGTCATGTTTGGAAACAATGATTGGAACATTTCTTTCATATTGTAATTACATATCCCACAATCTAAATGTACTATATTTGACATATATACCATGTCTTTTTCTTTCATAATGTGAAATAAGTCTTTTTCGATAGGTTCTTCAATAATACTATCATCGTCTAAGCGCATAACATAATCATATTCTTTTGTATATTTTTGAAAATGTTGTAACCAGAAATTACACATCATTCTGTATTTCACATTTCGCCAATATGGGATTGGTTTAATTGCGATAATTTTGTTTACAACTTCTTGATCAATATGAGATGGTATTGAAAAATCTTGTTTATCAATTTCTTTAAATGTTATGAGATGTCTATGGTTTGATCGAATGCTTGTTATAATTTCTTTCTGTGATTCTTGATCATAATCTCCTTCGTGTAATATTACTATAGGATAATTATAAACTTTATTGAAGTTTCTAAAAAGAAAATACAGGCAAGTTTTAAGATAAATCTTTCTATCTATAGTATTTTGTGTTAATATAAAAATAGCAGCATTAGGTTTATTCATTATATACAGTAATATTGAAAATGTTTATATAGATTGGAAGAGTACATATCTCTGAAAATTCTTTAAAAAATAAAAGTTGTATGAAAATCTGAAATAGTTTGTGATATGTACTCTCTGAAAAGGCTTAAAGCAATTGTTTAACAGATTTGTAACAGTTTGATTGGAAGAGTACATATCTCTGAAAATTCTATAAAAAAATAAAAGTTGTGTAAAAATCTGAAATAGTTTGTGATATGTACTCTCTGAAAAGGCTTAAAGCAATTGTTTAACAGATTTGTAACAGTTTGATTGGAAGAGTACATATCTCTGAAAATTCTATAAAAAAATAAAAGTTGTGT